>ERZ773051.115-NODE-115-length-66732-cov-4.635047_pt1 | contig 66732 bp, 63 predicted proteins | sample MGYA00580631_ERZ773051 | MGnify/ENA primary metagenome ERZ773051 (study PRJEB29015, sample SAMEA2738137) | human oral metagenome | biome: human oral; feature: human-associated habitat; material: saliva | place: China | collected 2204 ... | reverse complement strand
GACGCGCCTTATATCCCCAGCCCTAAAGGGCGGGGCTTTACGGCGCATTGGGTAATCAAGCCGCACATTTCCTTTTTGTTGTATAATATATCCAGAAAAATAGAATGGAGGGAGAATTGTGAAATCACATCACACAGCCAAATAGTACAAATCAAATAGGAATCAAGAATGCAACGTTCATGATTTTCAAGAAAGTGAGGTGTAGCGGGCATTTTTCTCCAACTCTAGAGGTTGGCATATCCTGCCCGCACTTAGATGAAGTATATGAAAAAAATCACAGTTATAGCAGTTCTGTCCTTTACGCTGGCGTTCAGCGTTGTAGGGGGAAATACACATCCTCTAAGTCATCATACGACGACTGCCTATGCCGCGCAGCCTGAAACCAGTACTGCCAGCACGGCGGAAAAAAACAGTGCGCTGCTTACGCCAGAGGCACGGGAAAAGCTCGACAAGGAGCTCGCCGCCATGGTCGGGGAAAAGGGAACGCAGGTGCCGGGCATCGGCGTCATCCTCTTCAAAGACGGCAAAGAAGTCTATGCAAACTTTCTCGGACGGCGCACGGTCGATGCAGAGCATCCTGAAAACGACAAACCCATGACGCGCGACGCACGTTTCCGCGTGGGCGCCCTCTCTGAAATCTTCACTGCATTCACCGCCCTAAAATTACAGGATGAGGGAAAATTTGACCTCAGCCGAGATGTGGGGAAGTACCTCGGCTTTTCACTGAAGAATCCCGCGTATCCGGATATCAATATCACTGGAAAAGAGCTGCTCAACCACACCTCTACCCTTCGCGACGGCAAGATCTCAAGTCTGCCACCCGCGATGACCGTCCTCGCTTTTTTCCGCCCTGCCTCGCCCTATTTTGAGGATGGAGCGCATTACGCACGCAACGAAATGCCCGGCACTCATTTTACCCATGCCGACCTAAACTACGGCCTTCTCGGCAACATCATCGAGCGCACAACAAAACAGCGCTTCGACATCTATCAGAAGGAGCATATCTTCAAATCTCTCGGTATCCGTGCCGACTATGTACCGGCAAATTTCAGCCCGGAGGACTTCGCTCTCCTTGGTGCAGGTTATGAAAAAAAGGATGCAGCGGGAAACTGGGATGAAAATGCCGACTGGCAGGGTGCCATCGATGATTCCAAAGGCGTGCAGCCAGAAAAAGACAGCCTGATGCTCCAAAATCATGCAAAGAGCGAGCAGGGAACCTACTCCCTGAAAAACTCTATCTTGGGAACAAACGCGACCATGTACGCGCCTGGCGGTGGTTTAAGGATTTCTGCCGACGAACTCTCCCATGCGCTCGAACTCATCTTAGGTAATGGCACCTTCCGCGGCGAACGCGTCCTTTCAAGAAATGACATACGTGCCATGGAGACGCCGCCTATCCAAAAGAATAAGAATGGTGAAAAGATTTCTCCGCTGACCTATGGTTTCGGTGAATATCAAATCCTGGGCATCGGTACGGAAAATGGACAGAGCATTGACCTCGTGGGCAATGCCGGAAATGACTACGGTATCCACGCAGGTCTCTTCCGGCGTCTCGGTACGCGGGATGGCTTCATCTATATTATGAACGGCGAGGCTATCTCCCCCGACGATCCCCAAGCCGTTTCCTCTCACTATGGCGACGCTTGGCAGGAAAAGGTCATCAACCTCATAGCATCTGCCCTCTGGGACGCAAAATAAAAAGAAACTCGGAAGAGGAACATACTTCTTCCGAGTTTCTTATATCGGATATTCAGCTGTACTCTACTGTGTCTTTCTCCCGCTGGATTGTGTCGGCACTCCGCTGTCCAGCGAGCTTTCCCCTGAAGCATTACTGCCAGAAGACTCACTGGATGGAGAAGCGGCGTTAGAACTCCTCCGCCTTTCGGTACTTCTTTCCACTTCGCTCCCCGCTGACCGTCCGGTAGAATGAGAACTATAGGTTGCGCTTTCCGAAGAGGTTGTACTGCTCATCGTACTGCTTGAGAAATGTCCTATCGATTTCTCGTTTGCAGGAACTTCCTTCGCATCGGCGGGGATAGAGTTTCGGTACTCGGCTTCCGTGCGGTCGAGGTTAGTCCTTGCCGACGATGTAATCTGGACATTCAGTGTTTCTGCTACCGTATTTCTGAGCTTCTTGATATCTGGGATCCAGTAGCTGATTCCCTTGATATAAAGGGGCTTTCCGGGCACCATCTCCGTTTGGAGGCCATTCTTCTGCGCTTCCTTCAGCGTCCCTGCAAACTCGAGAATCTGGCGGAAGGAGAGATCGGTCTTGATAGAGCTCATGACTTCCTTGATGATGGAAGGAAGATGCGGGATAATGGCAGGCGATACGAGCTTATCCATACACGCCTTCATGAACTTCTGCTGGCGCTTGATGCGGCCGATGTCGCCCTCCTCATCACGGTAGCGGACATAGGTGACAGCCGTCTTGCCGTCCATATGCTGCATACCGGGCTGAAGGTCAATGACAAGACCGCCGTCATCGTCCCATGGATCTTCGTATTTCATTCGCTTTTCGACGTCGATATCAATGCCACCGATGGCATCGATAATCTTTTGGAAAGACTTTGTATTGATAATGACATAGTGATCGATATTCAGTCCAAGGAAATCTTCAACAGTGCGCTGCGTCAGTTTCTCGCCGCCATAAGCATATGCCGCATTGATCTTATCCCAGCTGTGTCCCTTGATCTTCACGCGAGTATCGCGTGGGATAGAAAGAAGTGATGCCTTGTTCTTCTTAGGATCAATCGCTGCTACCATGAGCGTATCACTTCGCCCGACATCGTCGTCGCGTTCGTCAACGCCCATGATCATAACGGTTGACTTATCATGCGCTGTGAGCAGCCCCTCTTCCACTGTAGAATCGTCTTCTTTATCCAGAAGACCTGAGGAGGCAAAGAGTGCACCAATACCGGCGGCGATGACAAAGACGAAGGCAAGGATAACGTAGAGCCAGATGCGGCTTTTTTTTCTCCTTCGGATTCTCTTACCACTTGGTCGTACTTCCAAATTTCTACCTTCTTTTTGCATGGCTCGTTTTGGCATCGGTCTACTGCAATATATTCTCACGCGTATCCACAGGTAAACAGGCGAGCAGCCAACAGCTGCAACGAGCACGATAAAATAAAGCTATGCAAGCACCTTATTTTATCGTTATTTTATGAAAATCCGCGGGAACAAAAAGTATTCGTCCCTAAACGCATCTGCCATGTTTTCCGTCTCCTGTTCTTGCGGTTTTTTTCTAATCGCGCTACAATGAAAGCGAAAAGAACAAGTATATATTGTGTTTAGAATTATTCAGTGGAAGGTCACGACGATCCTCAAGGACAAGGGTGATTCACACGATCCACAGTCTGCAGCGCAGCAGCGAACGGGCAAAGGCCTGTGAGGAAGGAGACAGTGCAAATGATGACACTTCAACGACTTTTTAAAATCATAAAGGGAACGCTCCTCGTCGTTTTACTGACGTTTTGCCTTCAGTTTTTCCTTGACATTCCCATCCTAAGCCATTACTTTTTAGAAATCCTCATCATCGAGGCATTGATTCCCATCGTTGCCGGGCTGGTATGGGTATACGGCTGGGTCTTTCATAACGAGGAAGCAAATTTCACACCTTCCATGCCGCAGAAACGCCTGCGAATCTACAAGGGTCTACTCATCCTAAACACGCCTGTATTCATCATTATCGATATCGTTTTATCGGAAATCATCCAGGCTTACTACAGTATCATCTATCTTGTCATAAATGTTTGGCTCGCGCTAGGATTTGCACTCTTTTATCGCCTCGTTCACCGCGAGAAAATGCGAATGCTCGAGGCAAGTGATCTAGCTGAGGAAGAAAAGCAGCTGCGGCGTGAAACTGCAGCAATGCAAAAGTACTATATCAACCGCATATGTTTGTTCATTGGCATCGCCCTCGTCATCTTAGCTGCAGCTCTCCTATGGATTCTATCACAAATCAGCGGATAAGACCAAGCCCAAAAGCCCCCGAAACGTGAGGTTTCGGGGGCTTTATTATACGATTCTTCCAGTCGATCAGATATCGAGATTCCGAACGAGTTTCGCATTTTCCTCGATGAATTGCCGTCTCGGCTCTACCTTATCGCCCATGAGGATGGTAAAGAGTTCGTCAGCTTCTTCAGCATCTTCCATATCCACGCGCAGCATGGTGCGGCCTTCCGGATCCATTGTCGTCTCCCAAAGCTGCTCAGGATTCATCTCGCCAAGACCTTTATAACGCTGAACCGTGATCCCGTCTCGACCTACTTCATCTAGCTTTTTCGCGAGTTCCTCATCGCTATAGGTATACCAATGCGTCTTGCCCTTTCGAATCTGATAGAGGGGCGGCTGAGCGATGAAGACATGGCCGTGTTCGATCAACGGCTTCATATAGCGATATAAGAAAGTGAGAAGCAGCGTTCGAATATGCGCGCCGTCAACATCAGCATCGGTCATGATGATGATCTTTCCATAACGGCGCTTGGCAAGATCAAAGTCCTCGCTAATGCCCGTGCCGAATGCGGTGATCATCGTGCGAATCTCAGCGTTAGCAAAGATCTTATCCAGCCGTGCCTTCTCAACGTTCAAAATCTTTCCGCGAAGCGGAAGAATGGCCTGAAAACGACGGTCACGGCCCTGCTTTGCCGAACCGCCGGCGCTGTCGCCCTCGACCAAGTAAATTTCTGCCTGCTCAGGGTCTTTTACCGAACAATCCGCCAGCTTTCCCGGAAGGCTGGAGACTTCCAGCGCATTCTTGCGGCGAGTCAGTTCACGTGCTTTCCGCGCGGCCTCTCTTGCACGCGCCGCCATGATCGCCTTGTCGATGATGCGTTTTGTGATGACCGGATTCTCTTCAAAATACTCCGATAGACCTTCCGTGACAATGGAATCGACAATGCCGCGAACTTCTGAATTACCCAGCTTCGTCTTCGTCTGCCCTTCAAACTGCGGCTCGCGAATCTTTAAGCTGATGACGCAGGTAAGCCCTTCGCGAACATCATCGCCAGAAAGGTTCCCGTCTTTTTCTTTCAAAATATTCTGCTTGCGGGCAAAGTCGTTCGCCGCACGGGTCAAGGCAAGCTTGAAGCCGGCGAGATGCGTGCCGCCCTCTTCTGTATTGATATTGTTGACAAAGGAGTAGATATTCTCCTGATAACTATCGTTGTACTGAATGGCAATCTCAACGACCGTTCCATCCTTAACCCCGTTGAAGTAGATAGGCTCAGAGTTAAGTTTTTCCTTCTTGCGATTGAGATGCTCGACAAAACTCTTGATGCCGCCGTCAAAGTGGAAGGTCTCCTCGCGCATCGGTTCTGAGCGAAGATCCGTCAGACGAATGGTGATGCCGTGATTGAGAAAGGCGAGTTCACGCAGACGATGGCGGAGCGTCTCATAACTATAGTGCGTGACAGTAAAAATTTCTGGATCCGGTACAAAATGAACGCGGGTCCCTGTCTCTTCTGTATCGCCGACGACCGCCAGCGGATGTACCGTGACGCCGCGCTGAAAGGAGATCTCGTGAATCTTTCCATCGCGCTTAATCGTGACGTCCATCGAGGTCGAAAGCGCGTTGACAACGGAGACACCGACACCGTGAAGACCGCCGGATACCTTGTAGCCATCGCCGCCGAACTTGCCGCCCGCATGAAGGACAGTGAGGACGACTTCGACCGCAGGCTTGCCGCTCTCATGCATATCGACAGGAATGCCGCGGCCGTTATCGACGACGGTGATGCTGTCATCTCTCTCTATGGTTACAGAAATCTCGCTGCAATAACCTGCGAGCGCTTCATCAATAGAGTTGTCGACGACCTCATAGACGAGGTGATGCAGACCGCGCTCACTTGTCGAACCGATATACATGCCCGGGCGCATGCGGACAGCTTCGAGCCCTTCAAGAATCTGAATCTGATCGGCACCGTAGTCCGCATCAACAGCGGTAACCTCCGCCGCGTCCTCATCGAGATGAATCGTAACGCCTTCTGTATCAAGCTCTGCGTCCGAAAGATCTTCCGTCGATACGGGCACGGTTGGTCTCTTATTCACAGAATCGGCATCCTCTGTAAAATCAATAGAAGTTCCCTTTTCGTTCGCCATATAGCTCTCCTTTTCAAAATCTCTGCAAGATGGAACTCTTTCCCATATATCCGCTGCCCACATTCCGATGTATTATGCAAAGGCATCAAACGTCCACTTTGTTCGGCTTGCTAGAGTCGTAGGCGTCAAGATGGAAAGGTATATCTTTGCATCGGTCAAGATGACGGATTTCGCTTCTCTATCCGGCGCTTCCAAGTGAATCACTCGCCCTTTTGCTTCGAAATCCCTTAAAGCCTCATCACTCAGCAAGCTTCTGGCATAGATTCCGAGAATCTCCCTCGCATGGATGGCAGTGCCGCCGCCAAGATGAAGGAACATCAGCTTTTTCCTTTCTTCCAACCGCTTTTTCCCCGCAGTGAAAATACTTCATAACGCTTTGGGTAGCGATAACCTTCGGGGTGAGACATGTCGTGACGAAGTTCGTAGATGGTCTTTCGCATGATTTCCTCCGTTAACTTGTCCGGAGGAATGATGCGAGCGAGCATGACGAGCATGCGCGCCTCCAGACTTTCCGTATCCGTCGCGGGAAGATGCGCCGCCATTTGCTGTACGAGCTGGCTTCTCTGTTCATTCAATAGCTTTGGCGTGCACTCCGGAACAAAATCTTTGACATCCTGATTCCTCGCCCACGGAATTTCCCTCAAGACAGCGCGTATTTTACTGCGAAGAAACGCCCTTCGCCTGCTTCTACAAGAAAAACAGATCTTTTCCTTCTTTGGAATGAGTGCACCACAGATTTCACAGGGCGTATAGCCCTCTTTTTTATGCCAAGCATCGACCTGTGCACGCCTTATAGCAAGAGACAATACTTGCTTAGCTAGATCCGGGTCACTGACCTTTGCCGCAAGGATACGTGCCCTTGCTATTTCATCTTCTGACAGATGAATCGCGCGGCTTTCCTTTACTATATTTCTCTGCGGCGTCTTATCTTTCACAAGAACAGACTCATCGAAGCAATCGAAGTGCTTCGTGAAGCGAATCTCTTTGATGATCTTTGCATGCATAAGACGACTTGCTTTTTCAACAATATCCGACACCATCATGGCAATCTGATTTGCCCAGACAGGTTCATATGTGTGGAGAAAGAGCGTTTCATCCTTGATGGCAACAGCATGTACTTTTCGTGCCACCGCCTTGCCGACGATATCTTCCCAATGCACGAGAAGATATCGCCGACGAAACTCCTTGCTGACACGCCCGCCATAGTCATCCATAGCTTCTGGGAGAATCATCTCTACCTTCGCCAAACCCGTCGTTCGTCGACGTTTCTCAGCCATAGCTTACCTCATAATTCTACCGCTGCGGACATGATAGAAAACGCCCATTGCGGTATCCGGGAAATACGCTTCGTCCGTTGCCGTTATAACCGTTTGGATGTGTTCGTGTCTCAGAAAGGAAAGAAGTGCACGGCGACGCGTGATATCAAGTTCACTCATAACATCATCGAGTAAGAGTATCGGATATTCTCCCGTTTCTGCATGAAGGAATTCCAGTTCCGCAAGCTTTAGGGAAAGAACGCCCGTCCGCTGCTGCCCTTGTGAACCAAAGGTCTTTAGATTGGCACCGTTGACATGAAAAATAAGGTCATCTCTATGCGGTCCGATACCCGTGATACCGCGAAGGATATCGGTTCTCTGGTTCTGCTTCAACATGTGATTATACCATGAAACAAGGCTTTCTGTCACGTCAGCTCCTTTTCCGTACACATCGTAAGAAACCGATAGATTCTCTGCACTTGTCGTAATGCGGCGATGCATGAGGTTAGCGAGCATGGACAGTTTTTTCGTCGCTTCGATGCGCTTTTTTGTTATGGCAGCAGCCTTTGGTATAAGCTGTGCATCCCAGATTTCAAGGGCATCACAGCTTGCCGCATGTTCACGAATGCGTTTTAAGAGAGCACTGCGGTGTTTTAAGATGCGGTTGTAGTCAAGAAGATCTTGATAATAAGCCGGATTTGCTTGACTTAGTTCGCGGTCGAGAAAAGCCCGGCGTTCGCTCGGAGAGCCTTTGATGAGAACGAGGTCTTCCGGTGAAAATAGCACGCTCTTGACGGAACCAATCAGCTCTTTCGGACGAACGGGATGCTCGTTCAAAAGGATTTGCCGCCGCCTATCACGTATAAATTGGAAGGACAGTGTATTTTTTACACCAAGTCGTGAAAAGGTCAGTGCAATCTGTCCAGCAGGGGCATGCCAGCGAAGCAGTTCAGTATCTCTGTGTGTTCGGTGTGAATGTGCAAGAGATGCATAGTATATGGCTTCGATGATATTTGTCTTTCCCTGTGCATTCGGTCCGATAACAATATTGATATTAGGTGAAAGTGCGAGATCTAGTGCGCTATAGTTTCGAAAATCCTTAAGCTCCAGCTTTTCGATGATCATATGCTTTTGCCTTAATCGTTTTCTTCTTTTTCTGTCAAGCAGACCTGCCAGGTACCTATACCCTCGATGGCGATTGTATCGCCGTCCTGTAATTTTCTGCGGCGTGCGGTCTCTATCGTGCCATTTCGAAAGATACGACCTTCTGCAAGAAGCGGCTTGACAGCGCCGCCGCTAGGAAGTGCGCCGATCCACTTTAAGAACTGGTCAAGTTGTATACTCGAGCTTTTAACTTCTATTTTTTTATATGCCATAATACGTTTCAAAAACCCTTTTTCTTTATATAAGAGAATCTATATCTAATAATGTTTTAATTCTGTGTGCGAACAGGTGTTACGACGTAGATGAAGTCATCATTATCATATTCCTGAACAGTTACCGGTGCAAGCGGCGATGCACCAAGGCTTAGACGGCAGGTCTTTGTATCGATGGTCTTCATAACGTCGATGATGTATTGTGCATTAAAGGCAATTTTAAGTCCCGGTCCTTCTATCTGTGCTGGAATGACTTCTTCTGCTTTACCGATATCGGGGCTGTCTGAAGTGATTCGCAGCATATCTCCTTCAAAGAGGAATTTGATAATGTTGTAATTACTCGAGCGAGAAATAAGGGATACGCGATCGACAGCAGATTTGAAGGCAGCGACATCCAAGAGAATTTTTGAGGCAGTCTTTGAGGGAATAGCACTTCGGAAGTTGGGGAACTGTCCTTCAATAAGGCGTGAGGTCATGAGAAGGTTGTCAAAGGAAAAGCTGACGGCTGTGTGTGAACAAGTGATTTTAACATCGCTTGGAATATCACTCGTCATTACTTGTTTGACTTCGTTCATGATGCGCGATGGAATGATGATCTTGATATCACCGAGCTCTTCTTCAAATTCTTGGCTGATGACGGAAAGACGATGTGAATTTGTTGCGGCAACTGTGAGTGTTTTTCCAATGACTTCAAGAGAACATCCTGTAAAGACAGGGCGCTGTTCATCGTTTGAACAGGCAAAGGCCGTCTTTTTGATAATGTTCCTAAGAATTGTATTTGGTATATAAAAAGAAAGTGTACCTTCTATATCATGGACAGTGGGATAATTATTTGCGTTCATAGAGCGCAGTTTAAAGTTAGCACTGCCAGAGGTGATGGCAACTGTCATTTCTGTTTCGTTCAGTTCTAAAGTAACGGTATCTGCTGGGAGACGGCGAGAGACTTCTTGAAAATAGCGTCCCGGTATAACGATGGTACCCTCTGTTTCAACTTCTGCCTTAATATGTGCGACAAGTCCGATTTCATAGTTGTTGGCCTGCAGCTCTAAGGTATCTTCTTCTGCTTTTAGATATACACCAGAGAGAATTGGCGTTTGAGGTTTTGGATCAGCTGCTTTGGATACAATGTTAAGAGCGGAGATGAGATCGCTTTTTGAGCAAGTTATTTTCATTTTTTTACCTCGCTTATATAGAATATGACTTAATATATTATAATAAATAGCCGTAGTAGTAGTAGGGCTTGTGGATAAGTGGATAAGTGGTTAGATACCTTGGGAATTAAGGGATTTGCTTGTGGATAAATCTGTTTATAATAGGGAACAAGTTATCCACATTATCCACAAGCAAATCTCATTTTGCAGTTATCCACTTGTTATCCACAGGTAAATCACAGGGTTATCCACAAGGTTATCCACAGGTAAAAGAGCAGGGGGTATCTTGTATGAAAAGGCTAGTGAACTCTGTTGATGGTTTCTTCCAGTTCTGCGATTGTCTTAGCGAGTTTTGGGTCGTTTTCCCTTTCCTTTGATATTTTGTCATAAGCGTGAAGGACGGTTGTGTGATCGCGTCCTCCAAAGAATTTACCAATTGCTGGATAGGATTCATCGACCATCTGGCGGCAGAGATACATAGCGATTTGCCTTGGATGGGCAATTTTTCGCGCTTTTTTCTTGGATTGCAGGTTTGCGATGGTGATATTAAAATGTGATGCAACGATTTCCTGTACAAGTTCGAGGGTAATCTCATGCTTTTCGTCGTCGGCTAAGACATTTTGCAGAGCTTCTGCAGCAAGTTTTTTCGTAATCGGTTTATGATAGAGCGATGCATAAGCGACGATACGTGTGAGAGCACCTTCTAATTCGCGGATATTTGAGTCGATACAGGTTGCGATGTAGATCATGACGTCATTGGGGATATCGACTTGGTCAAGAATCGCTTTATTCTTTAGTATCGCTATGCGTGTCTCAAGATCTGGTGCTTGGATATCTGTGGTGAGCCCCCCTTCAAATCGAGAGCGCAGGCGGTCTTCGAGCTTTTGCACTTCGCGTGGTGGGCGGTCCGATGAAATAATGATTGCTTTGTCTGCCACGTGGAGGGCATTGAACGTATTGAAAAATTCTTCCTGTGTCGAGACTTTGCCGCTGATGAATTGGATGTCGTCGATCATCAAGATGTCGATCGTGCGGTAGCGCTGGCGGAATGCATCTGGTCTTCCCTCTTGAATAGCGTGAATGAGTTCGTTTGTAAATTGCTCACTGGAAACATAAAGCACGCGGCAATCCGGATGGTTTTGCAGAGCACGGTTGCCGATAGCGTGCATGAGATGCGTTTTTCCAAGACCGACGCCCCCATAGATGAAGAATGGATTGTAGACTTTGCCGGGGTTGTCGGCTACCGCCATGGCGGCGGCGTGTGCAAAGCGGTTCGAACTGCCGGTAACAAAGGTTTCAAACGTATACTTTGGGTTGAGTGAAACATTGTCGCCGGGTGCGATAATGTGCATGGAAGACGCGTCAGTATCGGGCGTAGGTTCAAAGAGGTTGCCCTGCTTTGGTTCATCTTTTCGTTTCTTGGCAGCTGTTTTGCTTGTCTTTTTACTCTGTTTGGGATGCGAGGCTGTATGGGGGACGCTGTCTTTTGCTGTTTTGCTGGCTGTTGTTTTTTTTGCTTTAACCGTATCTGCGCTCTCTTCTTTTTTTTGTGTTTCTTTGACGCGTACCGTGCGGATCTCAATCTTTCGCGGAGACTTCAATACTTGAACAACAGCGTCTTCCATGATGGACAGGTAGTGCCCTAAGATCCAATCGCGGTGCGTTTCAGATGGTGCGCCTAGAACGAGGCGGCTGTCATTGAGGGAGAGTGGATGGATAGCAGAAAGCCACATGAAAGCTGCGCGTGCAAGTGAGCTTTTCATGTCGCCGAGTATCTCCTGCCAGACGGCGTCGAGTTGTTCTTGCTCCATAGAGATCCTTTCTATGTTGTTCACAGGGAGGAATAGATGAAATAATTCAGCGGCTTACGGAGATTTTCTGCGATTTTTCGAAACAACAGGTGTTTGGGCTTGAAATTCATAAAAAAACGAAAAATATCCGCGAGATTTTGTGTATATTTTAACAAACCTATAAAGAGTTATCAACAGTTTTCGGCCTGACTGTGGATGCTTTAAAAGTCATCAACTCCGGACAGAAGAAGATAAATTTTGCATAAGCTTTTGAAGTTCGTCTAAATCGCTTGACACCTATATTTTCGTACTATATAATCTTGCATAGTCAGGCTTATCCAGCGCGCTGTATTCCGAATTTTACTGAAGAGGATATCCGGCGTGTCTGCCGAATTTGCGCAGGCGATTTTGGTGGAGCTTGGAAAGTGTTAAGTATACTGCATAAATTTCCAGTAACTATTGAATGAAGGAGGTGCAATTCGCATGAAGCAGACCTATCAGCCGAATAACCATTGGAGAAAAAAGACGCATGGTTTTCGTGAACGCATGAAGACAAAGGGAGGACGTCTTGTCTTAAAGAGAAGACGCCAGCGTGGCAGAAAGAAACTCTCGGCATAACCCTTTTGGCAGGTGCAAGGTCACTTCGGTGACCTTTTCCTGTCTTTATCCAGTGCGCTACAGAACCCCATAACTGAAGTTATGGGGTTCTGTAGCGCATCCGTCAAATGTAATCATTTCGAAAGCCCTATGTTGGGATGTAGGCGGTGAGGAGTATATGAAAGGATTAGCGCGAAAAAAGATGTTGAAGGATAAAAAGGCCTTCCAGCGCGTCTATGAAAAAGGCAGATCGTTTGTGAATCGCGACATTGTCCTCTATATGCTTCCTACAAAAGAGCTTTCGGGGCTCGTCGGTTTTGCTGCCGGTAAGAAGCTTGGCTGTGCAGTCGTCCGAAACCGGGTGAAGCGGCTTCTTCGGGAAGCGTATCGCAAGCATCAAGACGAGCTTAAAGAGGGGTATGCCATTATTCTTGTCGGGCGAAAGCCCATCATCGATAAGAAGGGGCAGGAGGTTGAGTGTACCTATCTTTCTCTCGGGCGGAAGGCCGGCATCTTTATCGGCACGCAGACGGCAAAATATAAGACACAAATGACGAGAAAGCCGCTGCAGGAACGAGAAGGAAAATTGTGATGAAAGGTCTCTTGCTCGCGCTTATCCGCTTTTACCGCAGCGTTATATCTCCTCTGAAACCGCCTTGCTGCCGCTTTGTGCCGACGTGTTCGGCATATGCGCTGGAAGCCATTGCGCGCTATGGCGCGGCAAAGGGCGGTTTTCTCTCTATAAAGCGGATTCTTCGCTGCAATCCCTTCTTTAAGGGGGGCTACGACCCCGTTCCGTGAAACCGATTCGTAATTTTGTCAGCTGATATTCGATTTTTGCGTGTATTTTGTTTTGTATTTGTGTTTATTTTGAAAGAAAAGCAGTCTTTCCGTAAAAAAGAATAGGATGTGATATTTTGACGTTTTTTAGTTCGCTGCTTGCACCAATTGAGAATCTTTTGCGCATTGTTCTCGAAGGCCTTTACGGCGTGACAAGTCTTGTCGGCTTTGAGACATACGGTGCGGCGATTATCCTCTTGACGATCGTCATCAAGATGATTCTTTATCCGCTGACGGTTAAGCAGGTTAAATCCATGAAGGCGATGCAGGAAATCTCGCCGAAGATGAAGAAAATTCAGGAAAAGTACAAGGACAATCCGCAGGTCATGCAGCAGAAGGTGGGGGCACTTTATCGCGAGGCAGGTGTCAATCCTCTGGCTGGCTGCCTGCCGCTTATCGTCCAGATGCCGATTCTCATGGGGATGTATTATTCCCTTTACAACTTTAACTATCCATCCGAACAGGCTGCCAGCTTCCTCTGGCTTCCGACTATGTCAGAGCCGGATCCGTACTATATCCTGCCGGTTCTTTCGGCTCTGACGACCTTCCTGCAGCAGAAGCAGACGACATCTGAGATGAATCAGCAGATGAAGATCATGATGACCGTCATGCCGCTCTTTATCGGCTGGATCTCGCTGAAATTTCCTTCGGGGCTCGTTCTCTATTGGGTCACGATGAACATTGTACAGATTGCGCAGCAGTGGTGGATGTACCGGGGGGATAGGTCTTCGAAGAAAAAGGAGGCAGAGTGATGGCAAGCCGCATCGAATGCGAAGCGAAGACAGTGGAAGAAGCGGTCGAGAACGCACTTCGTAACCTTGGCATCTCGCGCAGCGAAGCGACGGTCGAAGTTTTGCAGAAACCATCTGCCGGCTTATTCGGACTTTTTGCCAAGAAAGCGCGTGTTGCTGTCACAGTGCTCGAACACGTGAAAGACGAAAGGGAAGAAGCATTTCCTGTGGCTTCTTCCCTTAAGGAAGGTGAAAATTCGGTCGGAAGGATAAAGAGTGCTGCAGCAGACGTTGCAGAAGAGAAGGTCGATACTCGGTACAATCGTCCGAGTCGCTCCTTCCCGCACACGAGACCCTTTCGCCGCGAGCGCCGCTATGAGACGTATGAAGACTTTTCTTTCCAGCAGGACATCGATAGCATCGAAGAGATGGAGCTTACGGAGGCGCAGGAACAGCAGGCAGAGCGTGCCATTTCCTTTTTGAAGGAAGTCATTCGCGTCATGGATATCGAGGTTCATATCTCGCGCCATGGTACGCCAACGGGCATTCTTTTGACGCTGACAGGAGAAAATCTCGGCATTCTCATCGGAAAGCACGGGCAAACACTCGATTCTCTGCAGTACCTTACGAATCTTGCGGCAAATCGCGGTATTGATGAAGGGCGTCTTCATATTCTCGTCGATGTGGAAAATTATCGTGCGCGTCGTGAAGAAACGCTGATCCGTCTTGCCGGGCATCTTGCAGAAAAAGCATGCCGCACGGGACAGGAAATCCACTTGGAACCGATGAATCGCCACGAACGCCGCATCATTCACACGGCGCTGATTGACAATCACCGTGTCGTGACGTACAGTGCGGGCAATGAGCCGCGCCGTTACGTCGTCATTGCTCCGAAACGCCGCCGTCCGCGCTATGATAGGTATCGCAGCGACTACGGACAAAGGGATTATGCAGAAAATTGCTACGAGCGCAATGGCTTTTCTGACAGTCGTGACAGAGAGTCTTTTGATGGCGCCGCAGCACCTTATTATGAACGCGGAGAATACTGAAACACGAGGGGCTTTCTCCTGAGGGAAAGCTTCTTTTTGTAGGAAAAAGGAGATCGTGTGGAAAAGACCATCAGTGCAATTGCAACGCCGCAGGGAGCGGGCGGTATCGGCATCATACGCATCAGCGGGGACCGTGCGCTTTCTGTGGCGGACGCGGTCTTTCATGCTGTGTCGAAGGCAAAGCTTTCTGAACTGCCGGGCATGCGCGCGCTTTATGGTACGGTCGTCGATCGTAAGGGTACTGTCATCGATGAGGCTGTGGCGCTTGTCTTTCGCGCGCCGCACTCCTATACGGCAGAAGATGTCGTCGAGCTGCAGTGTCATGGCGGTTCGGCTGTTCTACGCCGCGTGCTTGCGCGCACTTATGAAGGCGGGGCGGCGCCTGCGGAGCGCGGCGAATTTACGAAACGCGCCTTTCTAAATGGCAGGCTCGACCTCACGCAGGCAGCAGCTGTTATGGATGTCGTCAATGCGAAGACAGATGCTGCGCTCAAGATTGCTACCGGGCATCTGACCGGGCGCTTTTCGGATGCGATCAAGGCGATGCGCAGGACACTTCTCGAAGAGATCGCGCATATCGAAGCCGCGATTGACTTTCCGGAAGATGAGATAGAAGATGTCCTTTTCTGTGACGTGCGAGAGACAGTGAACGGCATCCGCGCGGAAATTGCCCATATGCAAAAGACGGCGACAGCGGGAAGAATTCTTCGCGAAGGTCTGACGACGGCGATCGTTGGAAAGCCGAACGTCGGAAAGTCAAGCCTGCTCAATGCGCTCCTTCGTGAGGAGCGCGCCATTGTCACGGAAATTCCGGGGACGACGCGCGATGCCATCGAAGAATATGCAGAGGTCGGCGGCATACCGCTGCATATCATCGACACAGCAGGCATCCGCGAGGCAAAAGATGAGGTCGAACGCATCGGTATTGAAAAGGCGCGAGATCATGCGGAAAGTGCCGCGCTTGTCCTAGCGCTTTTCGATGCTTCGCGGCCGCTTTCAGACGAGGATCAGGAGATCCTTGCCTTTCTCGCGAGTAACCCCGCAAAGGGCATGGCTCTTCTGACGAAGGCCGATCTTCCCGCAGTTCTTACGGAACAGATGTTAAGAGAGAAAATCGGCGGCGTGCCCATACTTTCGCTTTCAGCAAAGACGGGCGAAGGACTCGAATGGCTCGCCGAGACAATCGCTGCCCGTGTCTGCGAAGATGTTTCAGAGAGCGATGCCAGTATCTTTGTCTCAACTGAGCGCGAAGCAGAGATACTTCGTGAGACGGATGCCTATCTTTTCAGTGCCCTGCATGCGATAGAAGATGCGATAGGGTTGGATTTCATTTCCATTGACCTTTGTGCAGCATGGGAGGCGCTGGGAAGGCTTATGGGCGATACCGTAGGCGAAGATATTTTGGACGAGATATTCAGTAAGTTCTGTTTGGGGAAGTAAGTTATGTTTGCAGCAGGAAAGTATGATGTCATCGTCATTGGAGCGGGGCATGCGGGCGTTGAAGCGGCGCTTGCAGCGGCGCGTATCGGCGTGCGTACACTGATGGTAACGCTTTCGATGGATAACATCGCCATGATGCCTTGTAACCCGTCGGTGGGCGGTCCCGGAAAAGGGCATCTTGTCCGCGAGGTCGATGCGCTCGGCGGCGAGATGGGTGTAAATGCAGATAAGACCTGCATCCAATTCCGTATGCTGAATACGGGTAAGGGACCTGCTGTGCACGCGCTTCGCGCGCAGGCAGACAAGAAGCTCTATCAGTTTTCGATGAAAGAGACCTGTGAAAATACGGAGAATCTCGATGTCAAGCAGATGCTTGTGACAGAGCTGCTCTTGACAGACGATGGCAAAGCGGTGAAAGGCGTTGCTGCTGAAACGGGAGAAATCTTCTTCGCGCCCTGCGTTATCATGGCGACAGGAACGTATCTTAAAGGGCGCATCATCATCGGTGAGACGGTTTACGACGGCGGGCCTAATGGACAGCGCGCAGCGATGGCATTTTCCGCCTCCCTTATCAAGGCAGGCATCAAGCTCATGCGCTTTAAGACGGGAACACCCGCGCGTGTCGATGCGCGGACGCTTGCCTATGACAAAATGCAAATTCAGCCAGGCGACGAGCGGCCGACGGCGTTTTCCTTCATGACGGATGCGATCACGCGAGAGCAGGTGCCCTGCTACCTCACCTATACGAATGAGAGAACGCATGAAATCCTTCGCGCCAATATGCATCGCGCTCCCATGACAAACGGTGTTATCGAAGGCGTCGGTCCCCGCTACTGTCCGTCCATCGAGACGAAGGTCGAGCGCTTTCCGGATAAAGTGCATCATCAGCTCTTTCTGGAGCCGGAAGGGCTTCATACGAAGGAAGTTTATGTGCAGGGCATGTCGACGAGTATGCCGATGGACGTGCAGCTTGCCTTTCTTGCAACCATTCCAGGGCTTGAGCACGCGCACGTCATGCGTGGCGGCTATGCAATCGAGTATGACTGCATCGACCCGCGTCAGCTGTCGCCGACCTTGGAATTTAAGACAATCACGGGTTTTTTTTCTGCCGGGCAGGCAAATGGCACGTCAGGCTATGAGGAAGCGGCGGCACAGGGCATCCTGGCGGGCATCAATGCGGCGATGAAAGTCAAGGGTGAGAAGCCGCTTATCTTGAAGCGTTCGGAAGGCTACATCGGCGTTTTGATCGACGACCTTGTGACAAAGGGAACGAATGAGCCTTACCGCATCATGACGAGTCGTGCCGAATACCGTTTAATTCTCCGGCAGGATAATGCGGATCTTCGCCTGACACCATATGGCCGCCGCGTGGGGCTGGTGACAGATGAACGCTGGGCACGTTTTATGAAGAAGCGCGACGAGCTTAACATGGCAAATGCTTTGCTAAAGGAAACCACCATCAGCCCCAGTGCGGAGACAAATGAAAAATTGCAGGCGGCAGGACTGCCGCCCATCAAGACGGCAATGCCGCTCGGCGACCTTCTGAAGCGTCCGGGCGTTCGCTACGACGATCTTCGCACAGTCTTTGCAGAGCTCCCTGAGGTGCAGGCATCCGTCAAGGAGCAGGTCGAAATTTCCATTGGCTATGAGGGCTATATCAAAAAGCAGCTCGATCAGATTGCCCATATGGAAAAGCTCGAGGAAAAGCATTTACCGAAGGATATCGATTACAGCGAAATTCAGAACCTCCGCGTCGAGGCACGCGAGAAACTGAATGCCATTCGCCCGCTCTCTATCGGGCAGGCATCCCGTATCAGCGGCGTCTCACCAGCGGATGTGTCCGTCCTGCTCATATGGCTCGAAATGAAGCACAGAGAGGCAAGGGAAAAGTAATTTTATCGGGAGAAAAGCATGGCATTTCGAGATACGCTGAAATCTGCGGCATATACTTACGGACTTGCGCTGGAGCCGAAACAACTGGAGCAATTCACGCGCTACTACGAGCTTCTCATCGCATGGAATGCGAAGATGAACCTGACGGCGATTACAGATGAAGAGGGCGTCGCCGTCAAGCATATGGTGGATTCTCTGACTGCCTATACTCCTGCGCTTTTTTCCGGCAGTACGCGTGTCATAGACGTCGGCACGGGCGCAGGGTTTCCGGGAATCCCCCTGAAGATATTTGCGCCGCATATTGAATTGACGCTGTTGGATTCCTTAAAGAAACGGATCGGTTTTTTAGAGACCGTCGTCAGCGAACTTGCGTTATCGGGTGTGACCTGCGTCTATGCACGTGCGGAAGACGCAGCACGGGATAAGAAATACCGAGAGCAGTACGATGTTGCCTGTGCGCGGGCAGTGGCAAGGCTTGCAGTTCTCTCTGAATACACGATGCCCTTTGTCAAGTGCGGCGGTGTCTTTTTGGCGATGAAGGGACGCTCGTTTGCCGAGGAAGCAGAAGAGGCGAAGAAAGCCATCAAGGTCATGGGCGGTTCAGAAACGAACGTTCGCGAGGTAAAACTTCCAGGACTTGACGATGTGCGTGCAGTCATCGAGGTAAGAAAGACGATGCCGACGCCGAACGTGTATCCAAGGAAGGCTGGAACGCCGCTTAAGAAACCAATCGTCTGATTGGTTTTTATAAAAGAGACGAGTTATCCACAAAAAGCATGGTAAAATGTCTGTTCGGTGGATAGACTTGTGGATAACTAATAGAAGCAGAGGGAGAAAGGATGGGGACGATTGGCTGGGAGAGAAGGAAAAACGACAGAGGTAGCGAAGAAATCGGCGGCTGTAAAGCCACGCATCGTACGGAAGCACAAGGCGCTGTTTTACATCAAGAAGTATCTGATGATTTTCTTTGGTGCAATTATCGCGTCGATAGGGCTGGAACTCTTTTTGATTCCGAACAACGTCATTGACGGCGGCGTCGTCGGCATTTCGATCATGCTGAGTGCGATTACAAGCCTTCCGTTCGGCGTCTTCCTCGTCCTATTAAACCTGCCATTCCTCTATCTTGGCTACAAACAGATCAGCAAGAACTTTGCGATTGCAACGCTCATCGCCATCACCTTTCTCTCCATTTGGTCTTGGGGGTTTGGTGAGTTGCCGCGTGTCACGACGGATTCCTTTCTTGCGGCGGTCTTCGGCGGCATCATCGACGGCGTCGGTGTCGGTCTCATCATCCGTGCAGGTGGTTCGCTCGATGGCACGGAGATCGTCGCCATTATCATGGACAAGAAGTCGGTTTTTTCCGTCGGCGAAGTCGTCATGTTTATCAATCTCTTTATCCTATCCAGTGCAGGGCTGCTCTTTGGCTGGGATAAGGCGATGTATTCGCTCGTCGCTTACTTTGTCATCGCGAAGATGATCGATGTCGTCATCAAGGGGCTGGATGAAAGTTATGCTGTTATGATTGTGACGAACGAGTCCAAAGAGATTACATCGGAGCTAAACGAGCGCTTGGATAGAGGTGTGACGCTCCTTCACGGCGAGGGCGGCTATACGGGCGAGGCTAAGAAAGTTCTCTACTGCGTCGTCACGCGTCTGGAAGTCGACAAGGTCAAGGAAATCGTCTTGGAGAAGGACGAAAGCGCCTTTGTCACCATCAATGCTGTTCACGACATTGTCGGCGGCCGCTTTAAGAAAAAGGCGATTCATTGAGAGCCCTCACTAAAAAACATAAACGATCTTGGGAATGGATGAAGACGAGAAATCTTTCTTATTTTCTCGTTTTTTCTTTATGAAATTGTGAAAATAATATCTTTTTTGACAAACCTTTGGAACTATGCTAACATTTATTTATGATTATAATTTTATAAATAATATTTATTATAAAAAATAAGGGAAGCATATGTTTGATAAACTATCTCGCAGAGGTTTCATAAAACTTGTTTCTGGCACGAGTCTCTTGGGATTTGGCACAATGGTCACGGGCTGTGGGAAAAGTGATCTGGAAGGAACGCTGCAGGGCGGCGGAGGATGGATGCCCGAATCATCGGAAACAAGCGGAAAATGGAAGGCAAAGTTACGCGGCCGCGTAACCATTAGTCCCATGAATCCTGCCATCATGCGCGTAGATGAAAAGTGTATACTCTGCGGGCAGTGCGCCGAGGTTTGCGAGAAGGTCATGAGCGTTCACGGACACTATCCGCTTCCTCTCAAGGCAGAACAGCCCTGCGTGCACTGCGGGCAATGTACGATATGGTGCCCTACGGGGGCCATTCGCGAACGAGATGCTATAGAGCGTGTGCGTGAAGCTATACGCGATCCAGAAAAGCACGTGGTCGTTCAGACAGCACCTTCGACGAAGATATCCCTTGGCGAACTCTTTGACGAAGCGCCTGGTGCACTGGATGACGGAAAGGTCGTCGCCGCACTGCGCCGGCTCGGTTTCGCCGCCGTCTTTGATACCTGCAACGCTGCGGATATCACCATCATGGAGGAGGCAGCAGAGGCGCTGGAACGTCTGCGCGAGCGTCCGGAGGAAATCCCGCACTTTACTAGCTGCTGTCCGGGATGGGTGAAGTTTTGCGAATATTTTTTTCCGGAAGAAATTCGGCATCTGTCAACGGCAAAGTCCCCGCAGCAGATCTTGGGGGCGGCGATCAAAGACGTCTATGCGAGAGAAAAGGCGATTGCGCCCGAACAGATTGTCTCCGTTGCCGTCATGCCCTGTACGGCGAAAAAGTTTGAGGCAAGGCGCGAGGAAATAAAAACGGACGGTTTTTTTAATGTGGATCTCGTGCTCACGGTTCGTGAACTCGGACGTATGTTAAAGGATGAGGGGATTACACCGTCCGAGCTTGTGCCAGAAGCGTATGATCCTCTCTTTGGCGAGAGCACGGATGCAGGGCGCATTTTTGGTGCATCGGGCGGCGTGGCAGAGGCCTCTGTGCGCACGCTCTACTATATGGCGACGGGCATGTCGCCACCGGAGAGTCTCCTCACATGGCGGCCTGTGCGCGGCTTAGGCCCTTTAAAGGAAGCTTCGGTCGCCGTGCCGGGCGTCGGTACCGTGCGCGTCGCAGTTTGCCAAGGGCTTCACAATGCGCGCGTGGTCATGGACGCTGTGCACAGCGGAAAGTCGCGCTGGGACTTTATCGAGTTTATGGCATGCCCCGGCGGCTGTATCGGCGGCGGCGGGCAGCCGCGCGCAGCGCTCAGTGAGCTCGATGCCGTCCGCAAGGCACGCATCGCCGCCATTTATGCAATGGGAAAGCGCGCGCCGAAGCACGCGAGCTATGAAAACGAAGAGGTTGAAAAACTCTACGCCATGCGCTATGAAAAGCCGCTGTCCAAAGAGGCAGAGCACGCCTTTCATACGACGTTTATCGATAGAAGCGGCGATATTGGTATAAAGGAGGGGTGATACGTGGCTGTCCTCGTCGATATTACCAAGTGCATCGGCTGCGGTGCCTGCGAAGTCGCCTGCAAGCTGTGGAACAAGCTTCCCTATCGAAAGAAAGAAGATGAGGTGCGTCCCCGCCAAAAGGACGACCTGTCGGATGTGCGATGGACGGTAGTGAAAAGACAGCGCCTAACGGATGCAGCAGGCGAAAGACAGCTGCGCTTTGTCAAGACGCAGTGTATGCACTGCACGGATCCCGCCTGTGTCTCCGCCTGTTTTTCCACTGCACTTCGCGTGGATGAAAACGGTGCTGTCGTCTACTATCCGAGTCTATGTGTCGGCTGCCGCTACTGTATGGTCGCCTGTCCCTTTAAGGTGCCGCGCTACCAATGGGAGGAGCGCTTTCCGCTGATTACAAAATGCAATCAATGCGCTGCCCGCTTGCGAGAGGGAAAGATGCCCGCATGCGTCTCGGTCTGCCCGTCAGGGGCACTTACCTATGGTACGCGCGATGAACTCTTGGTGCGTGCACATGCGCTGTTGGCAAAGGATGCGCGCTATGTCGATCATATTTACGGTGAGCATGAGGTCGGCGGGACGAATTGGCTCTATATTGCCGACCAGCCCTTTGCAGATTTAGGCTTTGCCAAGGTGACCGATACGCCGCCAAGTGCATATGCGCAGAGCTACTTGACGAAAGTGCCGATTGTCGCGGGGCTTTGGGCGCTCTTTCTCGTCGGACTCAGTTTCTTTCATTATTGCCGCGAGCATTCAGAAGAAACGAAGCTGTACCATAAAGAATGCCGGCGGCATAAGGAAGAAAAGGCAGATAAGGACAAGGAGGAGAGGGCATGAATCGGATGGATCGCTGCTACGAAATCTTCGGCTGGCGCTTTACACTGACGCCCGTGCGCCTCGTTTTTTTTGCGCTTTTCATGCTGGCGGCGCTCGTCATTGCTGTCCGCCTCTTTACGGGCTTTGGTTACGTTACGCATCTCACCGATGAAACCCCGTGGGGGCTGTGGATTGGCTTTGATGTCATGACGGGGGTTGCGCTCGCTGGCGGCGGCTATTCCACGGCGCTCCTCGTCGGCGGCTTTCATTACCGGAAGTATAGCGTCGTGACGCGCAGCGCCCTGCTGACATCTCTCTTGGGCTATCTCCTCGTCATGGCAGGGCTTTTTCTCGACATTGGGCAGTGGTTTAATTTCTGGCGGCCCTTTGTTTTCTGGGGTTATCACTCTGTGCTCTTTGAGGTCTTTTGGTGCATCTCGACCTACACGACGATTCTGAGTCTTGAGTTCTACGAAATCATCACAGAGCGCATATTTAAGCGCACGCACAAGCTGATTCTCCGCGCGATTCCTCTGCTGGTCATCTTGGGGCTTATCTTCCCGATCATGCATCAGTCGTCGCTCGGCGGTCTCTTTCTCATCATGAAGGATTCGATGTATCCCCTGTGGTGGAGTCCTTTTTTACCGCTCTACTTTCTTATCTCTTCCTTCTTCGTCGGTTCTGCCATGGTTTACTGCGAATCGGATCTTTCACGCCGCGCCTTTGGGCACTGCGTGGATTCCTTGGTGATGAAATCTCTCACGCGTACTGGGGCGAGTGCCATGCTTTTCTATCTCGCACTGAAAATCTTCGACCTCACGCGTTACGAACTGTGGGGAACGCTTTTTAATGGCAGTTTGCAGAGCAATATGTATCTGCTGGAAATCGGTGTGGGCGTTCTCGCACCGCTCATCATCCATTTCACGCCGCTCGTCGATAAGAAAAACGGACTGCTTGTCTACGCTTGGCTGGTCGTTGCAGGGCTGGTTTTCAATCGCTTGAACTGCGTGTTCACCTCACTCTACAAGATGGGGAATTACTTCCCCAGCATCTTTGAAATCGCTGTCACCGTAGGGCTGTGCGCGGCCGGTTGTCTGCTCTACTGCTTCCTCGTCGAAAATTTCAACATCCTCGGCGGTGAACATGCACATCAGGTACATATCGACGCGAAGAATACGCATATCATAGGAGAGGAGTGAATGTATCCCCCGTAGGGGCTTTTCGGTCGTTTTGGAATATCTTATACTGTTATCATTATATATTATGAGAAAGGATTTCAGTTATGCAATTCAGCAGGATATTCCGATCACATAGGGCAGATGAGGGATATTTACGTATCGCAATGCCGGCAGCGCTGGAAGGGGGCTTTATGATAGCGCTGTCCGCTGCCGACATCATCATGGTGGGAGCGCTCGGTGTGACGGCGATTGCGGCGGTCAGCATCTTTTCACAGCCGCGGCTCATGCTTCTCGTCTTTGCGCGCTCGATTGCTGCCGCACTGACACTTCTCGTTGCACAGTGCATCGGTGCGGGACGTGCGGCAGAGGCTGGACAGTTCCTTCGGCAGACGCTTTTTACCGCGCTGCTTTTATTTTTTGTGCTGCATGTTGTCTTTTTCGTGTATCTTGGTGAGATTCTTTCGTGGATGGGCGCGGCCGCGTATCTGGATCTCGCACTGACTTACGGCTATGCTGCACTTTTTGGCGTTTTTTTGACATCGGTCACAACCGTTCTTCAGGCGTATCTGTTGGGACAAGGACAGATGCACGTGGTCTTGATGACAAATGTCTGGGGCAATGTGGTGAATGTCGCCTGCAATGCACTTTTTATCTATGGACTCGGCCCTTTTCCCGCGCTTGGCGTGCTTGGTGCGGGAATCGGCACTGTCATAGGGACGGCATGGACGCTCTTTCATACGCTCTGCGCACTTTGGGACAAGCGAGTTTTGTGCGGCAGATATCTGCCGAATCTTGTCTATGGCAGAGCATTTTTCCCGATTGTCATGGGTGTTTTTTCCGAGCAGGGCTTTGAACGCGTCGGTATGGTGCTCTACACGCGCATGGTCGCTGAGATCAGCATGGGTGCGTATGCTGTGCACGCTGTCTGTATGAATTTTTGTGACTTTTACTATCAGTTTGCCGGCGGGCTTGGCAAAGCGAGCATGGTGCAAAGCGGACAGGCGCACGGTGCGGGTGATCCTTTGCGCTGGCGCTCACAGCTTTTCGAAGCTTTGCGCTGGGGCTTTTTCTTTTCCTGTATAGCGTTTTGTCTGACTGCACTTCTGCGTGAGCCTATTTTTCAAATCTATACGGCGGATGCTTCACTTCTTCCGATGGGGACCGTGATTTTACTTTTTGTCGCAGTGGTTTCCTTTCCCGAAGCGCATCAGTTGATCGCGGCGGGTGCGCTTCGCGGCGTGGGCATGACGACACATGTCGCTGTGTATTCCTTCGTAAGCATTGCACTCCTGCGTCCGCTCCTCACGGCGTTTTTTCTTTATGTGCTTAACATGGGGCTTGTCGGTGCATGGTGCGCCCTCGCCATCGACCAGTTTCTACGTGCGGGAGTGGCGAGTGCCTTGCTCTGGCTATATGCGAGGCGCCAGCAGCGGATGGCGGAAGTGAAAGCGCTGCCGTAAACATCGCAGGAAGATAGGAAATTTCGGTATATGTCAGCACTGTCTCAAGGCAAACGGAGGGTTCTGTGGCAGAGTCTATCATCATCTCTATTTTTGTCTTTACGCTTCAATTCTGTGGGGCATATCTTCGCTATCTTGCCATCGCGCCGCACATCACAAAGCAGGAGCGCCGGAACCTCTTTCGCTCATTCGCTTGTCTCATTGTGATTTCCTTCGGCATCTCCATGCGAATTTCCCTCACGCATCCTGAGCTCATCGCGCACGGCTACAAGTACTCTCTGCTGCTCGGTGCCTTTTTGTGGATGGGCGTGTTTTTCATCGTCATTCGCCGTCGAAACGTCGAGCAGGTCTTCATTCTCGGTATGGTGAGCTGCTGGACGTTTCTCCTGCATACAGTGAGCAGTATGATATGTTCGGTTTGTATTCCCGGATTTGAGGGCGAGGTTCTGCCTTCCTTCACACTTGCAGTCTTTGAGGCAAGTGTCTATCTCCTGCTCTACCTCCTGCTGCTTCCGGTCGAGCGCCACTTCTTTCGTACGCTTCTGTCGGTCGGTCTTCTCCCCTTTTTTCGTGAAACATCGTTTGGCTGGGGTATCGCGATCCTGCCGCTCCTGATTCTTCTCATGCCGCTTGCACTGATTCTTGACATGACCTTCGTACATCCATGGCAGGAACGAATCTGCCGCATGTTCCTTCCTCTGATCTTCTTCTTCCTCTATCGCTCCATCCTGCACGCAGCAGCGCGCCATCAAAGGGATGTCCAGCTCGCGCGGCATAAGCGATTGCTTCAGCATGAGACGGAATTTCTGTGCAACTACACGCGTCTCATGCAGGAAGGACAGGAGGGTCTGCGCATTCTGCGCCACGATATGCGCCATCAGTATCGCCTCGTCTACACGCTTATGGCAAATGGCGAAACGGAGCAGGCGATGCAGCATATCGAGCGACAGGAAGCGGCGCTCGACGCGACGGTCATCCGCCCCTACTCGACGCTGCCGCTCATCAATGCTGTGCTCTCCATTTACACCCATCAGTCAGAGGCGGCTGGTATCCGCTTTTCACAGAAGGTCAATCTTCCGGCAGCGCTTGCGACCAATGAAGGAGAGCTTGCCTCACTGCTCTCCAATCTGCTTGAAAATGCCCTGCACGCAGCGAGCACGGAAGAAGAAGAGCGTGCGATTACGCTTTTTGCGCAGCACAAAGGCACGCAGTGCGTACTCGAAATTACGAACACCTATACGCGTCCGCTTCGTTTCGCGCCCGACGGTCTGCCCGCCTCCTCGCCGGAGAAGGGGCATGGCATCGGTCTTCTTTCCCTGCGTGCCTTTATTGAAAAATATCATGTGACAGCGCTCTGCGAGCAGGTGGACGGCATCGTGCGCTTTCTCCTGTATTGGCAGGACAAGCGGCTTGCTGCCAAGGTCTGCCGTACCTAATCCGAATAAGAAAATGAGCGCGGCAGCCATCATGCGAAAACATGTTTCATATGACGTCCCCATTTTCAACTTGTTTATTGTGCTCGGCTGTCCAGCGATAGCCGAGGAACAATCCGACAATGCTGATCACACCTGCCAGCGATGGATCAATGAGCCGTGCAAGTGCCGTCTGTAGGATGCCTAGACCGATGACGGCAATCAAGCCCTTTTTCGTCATGCCGGTTGCATAAAACAGCCCCAAGATAAACAACCCTAAAATCGCTCCCAAGATTGGACTTTTCTTTTTCATTTTCATCTGCTCCTTTCAGTGTTTTTTTGCTTTTATTCCTCTAAATCAACGGAGGTCATAATATTCCCTTTTTGAATTGTAAACTGCGCGAGTTTTGAAAGTGCGCTTTGTGCATTCGGTGCGGCGAATTCAAAGGCATAGGCATAGATACCGTCGCCGACAGCCTCATCTTCCACCTTTGGAACTTTTCCGATGCGGAACGTATCGATTTCGACGGGCGCAAGATCCTCCTCTGTGCCCGATATGGTCATTGCATAGTGAATCGTCGTGATTTCATCTCCCTCTTTGAGGCGGATGAGCTGTCTGTCACTCATGCCGTTCTCCTCAAGCCCTCTGCGCGCCCCTAGAATCTCGTACCTTCCATCAGCGAATCGGTAAGCGACTTGCAGATTGCATATCACGCCATTCAGCTTGATGGGAATGGCGTAGAGATTGTAGGCGTCATTTTCCTCGGTCAGCTCGATGTAGACGGGGTGTCCGTCCAGCATCGGCCACGTCCCTTGAAAGTTATCCTTAAATACGCCGCTGTTCCAGTCGGCATCGACGTTGGCGTCACTGCCGAGAAGAAGGATAATGTCGTCTTCCTCGCTCATGTAGAGCAGATGGCACCGAACGGATGTAAGCGGCTGCATTTCCTCGGCGCTGAGCTGCACGAAGGCATTTCCATCTGCATCCACATCAATAGGCTTGTCCTCAAGCAAGTCAAGGGAAAAGAGATCCTGTTTTTTCTGCGGTACAGACAAGGTAAAATGCTGCGCCTGTGCGGCGCCTGCAAGAATGCTCTCTGCTTCTTTTGGCATCGTGCCGTAAATCATATAGTAGAGCAGGCACTTTTGCGCAAGCGGTGCGGCGTCCTGCTGGGCGTAGAGTGAAAAGCTCTGCTCATCGCCGTCATAGGAGTAGTAGCCCGATATGCCGCTGCCGCGTACGCGGTAGTCGCCGGCGACTTTGTAGATGACCGTCTCGCGAATCGATTGCTCGAGCGCGCTTTCCGATACAGGGGCAAGGCCTCTCGAATAGTGGGCAAGCCCGCCGAGGTCTACCATGTTGGAAAAGCCCTGCTCGCGCGTGTTTCCGCCGTAATTTTCTGCCTGTTCTGCACTGCGGGAAAGTTTTGTGAAGAAGGTCTGCGGCGCGCGGTTCGCCTCGGCGAGTGACTCTGCAAGATATGCCTCGTAGGCCGTGCGAAGGGCGGGCAAATGTGCCATATCGATCAGCGAAAGCGTCGCCTCATCCTCCGCCCAAGCTTCAGTGCAGCCATCCATATAGGTGTCGCAGATAGCCTGTCCAAGCCCTGCGCCGCCGAGGGCGGGATTTTGAGCAAGCGCACCGACCCAGCCGCTGTACAGCCAGCCGTTTCCGGGTTCTGCTTCCTCCGAGGCAACCATGTATCGCGTAAACCCGTCGAGACTCGCAGCCGTCTCATAGCTCGCCATCAGGCAGGCGTCAAAGCCAATGAGCTCAAACGGCGGTGTGTCCTTCGACGGCGTGTAGACAGAAGCGAGTGCACGGCGCAAATCGTTGAGCCGCAGGATATTTCCCGTGCGCTCATCGGCGCATACGCCGATGGCACTGCCCCCGCCGTGATCCCAGAAGACGAGAACGCGATGGTCAGCAACAAAGTGCTCCTTGCCGTAACGAAGGAAGTCCGTCAGTGTCTGCGCCGCTCCCATATCCGCATCTTCGAGTTCTTCCAGCTTTTTAAGCCCGTCTTTGTCGTAGAGGCAGAGATTTCCCTTATCCGCAGAGAATGTCTCGTTCTGCCACTCGCTCGTTCCGCCGGCAAGAATCAGCACGCGGACATTGTCCGGCAGTTCTGTTTCGAACAGTTCTGCAAGGTCGGCACTCGCTGCGCCGTGTTCGGATTCAAGGTCTGAGCCGCAGATGTAAAGTGAGACGAGCCATGTATCCGAGCGGCTGTACGCATCGGGAAACTGCGATCCCTGCCAAGTCTTATGCTCTTCTGCACAGCCGACGATGCCGAACATAAGCAGCAGGCTGCAAAAGATAAACAGAAATGTCCTGCGGATGATCCGTCTTTCCATAGGATCACCTCTTTTGCTTTTATTTCTAGCGATGGCTCAGATATGCGGCAAAGCTTAGTTTGCGCCTGCGATGAAGCGCGCGATCGCCTCGGGATCCGCGGGTGCCCAGTAGACGTCTTTGCCGTCATCGCTCTTGACGAGTTTGCACGTTACATCCATCGTCTTTTTTCCTTGCAGCGGAATTTTATGGATGTAGTCTTTGAGCGTGCTCATCGCCGCTGTCTGGAACTGAGCATCCGCCTTGAGGTTCACGCCCTGTGCAGCAGCCTGCCCCATGTAGGTGGCCATGCTGACCATGTCCGCATCGGTAGCGGCAAGCTGTGCTGCGCCCGCCGTGTCAAGTGGTGTAGCCGTCAGCTCGACGACGGGCTGCTCGCTGTCGTCTTTCTTGAGCTTTGTTTCAAGTGTCATGCGCCCTGCCAAATCCGTGAGGTAAGCATCCGTAATCGCATCGACATTCGCGTCGGTGAGTTGGAAGCTGGCAAATTGCTGCTTGACGCTGGATAGGACGCCGTCTGAAATCTTTTCGCTCTGTGCATCTGTCATGCCCGTGGCGGACAGGTGCTCTGAGCTTGCAAATGTATAGAGCTCTGCATAGGCGAGTACTGCTTTATCGGCGCTTTCTTTCGGCTTGTCGCTGCATCCTGTCATCAAGAAAATTGCCATTATTCCGACGAAAGCAAGCAGCATCTTAAGTCCAAATGTCATTTTCTTTTTCATGTTCCTGCCTCCCTGTCTGTGTTTCACGTCTTTTGTATTCCTTAACATCACGCAAATTGCAATTTGTCCGTGGTGATTCCCGCCTTATCAGGCAGTTCCCTGTCCACGATTTCATTATATAGCAATAGAGAAAGAATGCAATCAAACTGCAAAAAGTGGTTAATTTTCTGTAAAAACTGGTAAAAAAGAAAATGCTTGCATCGGCAATCCCGAAGCGAGCCTTTCTACTCACGCGCAGTCTCCGCGCGTGCCGCCGAGCAGGTATTTCATATAGCGGGCGCTTGTGTCCTGCCGGCATCGCCGACTGATGGGAACGCGCTTGCCGTCCTGCAGGCGAAAGTGTTCTTCTTCCATCTCCTCAATCCAGTCCATATTGACCATGATTTTGTTGTAACACTCTAAAAAACGCGCATCAGAGAGCAGCACCTCGGCAACCTCTCGATAGGACTTTGTCTTTGCGAGATGAATCTCACGATTCTTCATAACGATGTGGACGCGTCCATTCTCTATGTCCATATACTGGATTTTTGAAAATGGAAGCGCGTGGATTTGTCTTTTCTCCTTGACGACGAGTGTCTTTGCGCGGCTGCCAACACGCTGGATCACGCGTTCAAGTGCGGCGATCAGAACTGCATCATCCTGTTGGTCGAGCGGCTTTAGAAAGTAGCCATCGGCAAAGACGCGATAGCCATCCAAAAGATAGGCCTCGCTCCTCGTGACGAAGAGAATGCCGGCCTCTGAATCGCGCGCGCGAATCTGCTCGGCTGCTTCCATCCCATTGATTCCGTCCATGCAGATGTCGAGAATCGCAAGGTCGTAGACGACCGACTCGGCACTTCTAAGGAGCGCTCCTGCCGTGGCAAACAAGTCCACGGAAAGATCGGATGCTTCCTGCGGAAAATTCTGCTGCAGCAGGGTGAGAATCCGCTGAGATGCAGCCTCAAGAAATGCTTGCTCATCATCAAGAATGGCTATTCGCATTGTTTCCCTCCGATCTCTATTTGAACGCAGTCATAGCAGGCGATTGGTTCATACATCTGTAGAGCACGCAGCGCGCGATGCGTCGATTGTACTGTTCACCGGAGTCCAGTACGAAAATCACTTCCTTAACTGGTTGTTTCAAGATACTTCCTCCTATAGTAAGACTATGGTATCATCCCGTTAATTATACCATATCGAACGGCAGAAAAGAAGAAAGAGCGCTCAGAGAGGCGCCGCAGAATAGAATCTCTATGGCATGCGCTTCTTGACAGGGCAAAGCGATTATGCTATCATAAATTTCAATTAATACATGCTTTTTCCTTTTTATGTGAAAGAAAGCACGATCTTAGGTGCTTTTGGAAAGGAAGGCATTGAAATTTCAATAGGTAGATCAGGTGTCGAAAGACTTGATAGAAAAACCGGTATAAGCCGGTGCGGTCCCGCCACTGTAACAGGGAGCGAGCCTCATTTTGTCACTGAAGATGGAAAAGCATCTTTGGGAAGGCGAGGTAAGCAAGGAACTGGAGCCAGGAGAACTGCCTGATAGCGATCACCGATGGAATGCCACAGGCATTCCTGCACCCGCGAGCGATGGGGATGGGGATTTTGATGCGCACATGCACACCGATTCCCGGCAGTCTGCCGGTTTTTTATTGGCTGGTGTGTCGGGTGATGGAGGCAGCTTCTCTTTGTCTGATGGGCTGCTTTCGCATGTACACCGTGTCTTAATTGTCTGAAATCCCTTCCTTGCGGAAGGGATTTTTATTTTATTATTTTGGATGTGCGGACGAAAAAGGAGAGAGGAACGCTTGAGGAAAATTTTGAGCCGCCTGCTGCAGATCATCGTCACGCTGGTGGGCGTCAGCTTTCTGACGTTTTGCCTGACGTATCTTGCGCCGGGCGATCCCGTCACGATGCTCTTAGAGGCAGGCGATACGATTGTGTCGCAGGAGACGATTGAGCAAACGCGTCATGAAATGGGGCTGGATCGGCCATTTCTCGTGCAGTATGGCCACTGGGTCAGCCATGCGGTGCACGGGGATATGGGAATATCGTATTCGGCAAAGAAACCTGTGACAGACAAATTGATGGAGGGATTTGAAGGGACGATTTTATTGGCGCTGGCAGCGGCCGTGCTTGCCGTGCTCATATCCTTTCCCCTCGGCATCTATGCGGCAGTGCATCAGAACCGCCTTCCCGATCACCTCCTACGCATCATCAGTTTTATTGGCGTGTCGATGCCGAGCTTTTGGATTGGGTTGATTCTTCTCTATGTTTTTGGGCTGTTGCTCGGACTCTTTCCGATCGCGAGCTCGCAGGTATCGGCAGAGGGAATCGTTTTGCCGGCGGTGACGCTTGCCATCTACATGTCCTCAAAACTCATGCGGCAGATTCGCACGGTCATACTGGATGAACTGCATAAAGATTACGTCGTGGGCGCACGTGCCAGGGGGCTGACAGAGCGGCGGATTTTATGGCGGCATGTGCTGCCCAATGCTATATTGCCGCTTATCACCATTCTAGGCATGTCCATCGGCTGGCTTCTCGGCGGCGTCGCTGTCATTGAAATGGTCTTTTCCTGGCCGGGTATCGGGAATATGGCGGTGCGGGCGATTCTCATGCGGGACTATCCCTTGATTGAGGGCTTTGTCCTTTGGGTCGCCATCATCTACACGGGGATTAACTTCCTCGTCGATCTCTCTTATGCGCTGTTTGACCCGCGGATGAGAAAGGAGGCTCGATAATGTTTTCCCTTGCTGTCTTTCGAGAAAATCGAAGGTTTGCCATCTATACTGCACTCGTTCTTTTGATCATTCTCATCGCGTTGTTCGGCAGTCAGCTGGCGCCGCAGGATCCCTTTGCCGGCGATATGAAGCATGTCTTTTCGCCGCCGTCCGCCGCGCATCTGTTTGGAACGGATAAACTGGGGCGCGATACGTTTTCACGCATCATCGCGGGCACGCAGGTATCACTGTTCATGACCATTTGCGTCGTCCTTTTGATGACGAGTCTTGGCGCATGTATCGGCATGTTGAGCGGATACTTCGGCGGATGGATTGAGACCGTACTCATGCGGTTTGCCGATATGATGCTGTCGTTTCCGGGCATTGTGCTTGCAATTGCGATTGCGGGCATTTTGGGCGGCAGCGTGGTCAATACCATTCTCGCGCTTTTCGTCGTCGGCTGGGCAAAGTACGCGCGCATGGTTCGCAGTATCGTCCTGAAGATTCGCCAAGAGGACTATATCACCGCGGCAAAACTGAGCGGTACGCGCACGCCCCGCATCCTTCTGCGCCATATCCTTCCGAATGTCCTTCCTATCGTCGTCATCACGGGGGCGATGGATATCGGCACGATGATGATGGAAATTGCAGGGCTTTCCTTTTTAGGCTTCGGTGCTCAGCCGCCGACGCCTGAATGGGGCTTGATGCTGAACGAAGGCCGGCAGTACATACAGACAGCTCCGTGGCTGATGGTCTATCCTGGCCTTGCCATTTTCCTCGTTGTCGCTGTGTTTAACCTATGGGGCGACAGTCTGCGCGATGTGCTGGATCCACGAAAGGCGGACGGGTAAGACGCACTTTTGTATGCCGTGAATTTTATCCAATGAATCAGAAAGAGTGAATGCTATGTTACGTATGAAAAAGCTTTGGAAGGCTGTTGCCTTAGGTGCAGTCGGCGCTTTAGCAGCGGCTGTATTTGCCGGCTGCGGTGGATCGGCCGGCAAGAGTGCAAACGTCGAAAAGGGAATTTTAAAGGTCGGCGTGACGAATTTTGCCGATACGCTGGAGCCGACGCAAAACTACTTCGGCTGGGTCGTCATGCGCTATGGACTTGGCGAATGTCTGACAAAGTTCGATGACAAGATGAACGTTGAACCTTGGCTTTCCGACCGTTGGGAAATCAGCGACGATCATATGACATGGACGTTCCATATCCGCGATGATGTCAAGTTCTCCAACGGGGATCCGCTGACGGCAGAGGCAGTAAAAGCTTCGATTGAACGCGCATTTAAGAAGAACAACCGCGCAGACACGTTCTTTAAGTATAAAGAAATCCGTGCCGAGGGGCAGAACCTCATCATTCAGACGGAAAAACCGACGCCCAATATGCCGGGCTTCCTTGCTGATCCGCTCTTCATCATCGTCGATACAGCGGCGGAAAATGGCCGTGATTTTTCAAAGGAAGGACCTATCTGCACAGGACCGTATACAGTCGAGAGCTTTGTCAAGGAAAAGGCAGTCATGAAGCGGAACCCGAACTATTGGGGCGGTGATGTTCCGTTTGAGACTGTCGAAATTCCATCCATTGATGACCCTAATACGCGCGCCATGGCACTCCAGTCCGGCGATGTCGATATGGCAGTCAACATCGGCGCCGGCGATATGGACACGTTCCGCAACAACAATTCCTTCACGGTCGATGAGATCTCATCGCTGCGCGTTGTCCTCGCCCGCCTCAATATGAAAGGCATCTTAGGCGACCCGAAGGTTCGCGCCGCGCTTATCTCAGGCTGCGATCGAGAAACTTACAGCAAGGTTCTCTTAAAAAATACCTTCCTCCCAGGCTCGGCGCCGATTCCGCCGTCGATGGATTACGGCTTTGATTCACTGAAAGATCCCAATGCGTATAATCCGGAGCGCGCGGCGCAGCTCCTCGATGAAGCTGGATGGAAGGACACGGACGGCGACGGTATTCGCGATAAGGACGGAAAACCTCTCAAGCTGAATTTCGTCGTCTACAACAGCCGTGCGGAACTGCCGCTGTACGCTGAAGCCGTACAGAGCGATTTGAAGAAAATCGGCATTGACATCAACATTCAGACGGTGGATTACAACCTTATCGACCAGATGGGCATCAATGGACAGTATGACCTTCTGATTTCGAATATTACGACGGCAAACACAGGCGATCCGGAAATATTCCTCTCTTGGTACTGGAAGACGAATGTCAACGGAAATAATCCGCAGAATGGCTCTGGCTACAGCAACCCGGAAGTGGATGCGAAGTTTGACCAGCTTGCAGTTGAATTTGACCAGGCGAAGCGCAAACAGCTGATCATTGAAATCCAGCAGCTCTTGATGAACGATGGTGCAGGGCTGTTCCTCGGCTATCCGCAGACCAACATTGTCTATAACAAGGCATTGACAGGCGTAAAGATGCTGCCGAGTGATTACTATTGGATTACGACAGACATTCGCCCGGCGAATAAATAATCGTTTTATCGTTAGGAGAAAAGTATGCTTCTAAATGCATCGCATCTTGCCATCACGTATGGAAATGCGGCGCCGGCAGTGACGGATGTGAGCTTTACACTCGCACCGGGTGAAGTGCTTTCCATCGTCGGAGAGTCGGGGAGCGGGAAGACGAGCGTTATTCGCGCACTCCTCGGCTGCTTGGGCGGCGGCGGACGCATCTCGGGCGGCGAGGCAGTGTTTGCGGGAAAAGAGCTTACAACACTATCTGCAAGTGCGTGGCGCAGTCTGCGCGGGCGCGAGCTCTCGATGATCTTTCAGGATTCCGGCGCTATGTTAAACCCCGTCAAGACCATTGGCAGCCAATTTGTAGAATACATTCTGACACATTCGACATCCATCAAGGATAAGGCGCAGGGAAAAGAGCGTGCAAAGACGCTCTTATCCCGCATGAATCTTGCCATGCCGGAAAACATCCTGTCCTCGTACAGCTTTGAACTATCGGGCGGTATGCGCCAGCGCGTCGGCATTGCGATGGCGCTTGCCTTTCACCCGAAGCTCCTGCTTGCCGACGAGCCGACGGCAGCGCTCGATGTTACGACGCAGGCACAGATTGTAGCCGAGCTCATGCGCGTCGTGAGAAAGTCGCAGACAGCGATGATTCTCGTCACGCACAACATCGGCGTCGCTGCGCATATGTCAGATAAAATCATGGTCATGGCGAAGGGGAAAGTCTTGGAATACGGTATGGCATCTGATATCATAACGAGTCCAAAAGCGGCCTATACCAAGTCGCTTTTGGCTGCCGTGCCGAAAATTGGAGGGCAACGCTATGTCTGATATCCTTTTGCAGGTCGAGCATCTGACAAAGCAATTTCCTGCTGCCGGCGGGCAAACACTTACGGCAGTGAAGGATGTGAGCCTTGCTGTGCGCCGCGGCGAGACGGTCGCCATCGTCGGTGAATCCGGCTGCGGAAAATCGACGCTTGTCAAGACCGTCCTTTCCATGCACAAGCCGACAGAAGGCAAGGTGATTTTTGACGGCAAAGATACGACGAATCTGCATAGTGCAGCACAGCGCGATTACTATCGTCACATTCAGATGGTCTTTCAAGACCCAGCAGCTGCTTTCGACCCCAAGATGCGCGTGAAAGAGATTTTGACGGAAGCGCTTTTAAATTACGGCATCATCCGGCGGCGTGACGTGCAAAAAAGAGCTGAGGAGCTTTTGGACATTGTCGAGCTTCCCAAGGATTTTGCTGCGCGTTACCCGCACAATATGAGCGGCGGTCAGCGTCAGCGCGTCGCCATTGCAAGAGCTTTGGCACTGGAGCCCGATATCATCATCTGCGATGAGGCGACGAGTGCCCTAGACGTTTCGGTACAAGACAGCATCATTCGTCTGCTCGTCCGTCTTCAAAAGGAACGTGGCATGACCTATCTCTTTATTTGCCATGACCTTGCGCTCGTCAGCCTGTTTGCCCATCGCGTCGCTGTCATGTATTTAGGCAGTGTGATGGAAAAGATAGATGGGGATCAGCTATCTAAAGCACAGCATCCCTATACGCAGGCACTGCTGCGCTCTGTCTTTCCTGTCTCTGCAGATAAGACAGAAGTCAAGACCATCGCAGGAGACCTTCCAAGCCCCTTGGAGATGCCGAAAGGCTGTCCTTTTGCCACGCGCTGTGAAAAGCGTAGGGAGGTGTGTCAAAAAGAGATGCCTCTCTTAAAAGAAGTCGAAAGCAATCACTTCGTCGCCTGTCATCTCGTGAGCTGAAATATGTTGTCCATCGGCTGCTATCCTCCTTTTGCTGCAAGCCCAACGTAAGAAAAAAAGAAGGCTACGTTAAATGTTACGGACATGCGTGCCCCATGCAAAGGCCTCGTATTCTTTCGTAATATTTACGGTAGAGCCGGAAAGAATTGCCGGATTGAATTCTTATGCACGACGTGCTATAATAAGCATAGTTATAGAGTCGAAGATAGTTCCTTGATGGCGTGAGGAAGTCCCACGGTGGTTAAACCGTGGGACTTCTGCTTTTCGAGAATCTGCTTTTGGATAACTCGTAGTATATAAAGGAGGCTGCCATGTTGCGAAAACAATATTTTTTACTCTTTTGCTTCATTTTACTTGCCGGCATGTTTTCCTTTGTGCGCGCAGAGGCGGCGAATAGAGAGGCACTGAAGATTGCGCGGATGCCCCTATTGGTAGAGTCCTCTTTTTCACCGCACGCGGATGCTGTGGATAGACTGGAACAAAAGCTGGATCAAGCGGTTCATATCCCGCTTAATGGTACGCTTCATGCAGTGAAATATCTGGATGAAAGTGATGTCAAAGATGCATACGACGCTGCGCGTGAGAGTGCAGGACGGCGGGCGCGGTATAAGGCGCTGGCAAAGCCGATGGCAGAGATGCTCAAGGCGGATATCGTCGTGCTTCCGGTGCTGACGGACTATTCTTTATACCAGCGAATCGGCTGGGGTTGGGACGGGGATATCATCCGTTACAACCGCGCAGCTGTAACCCTTGTGGTCTATGACAGAAAGCGCGATGAGACAATGGAAAAGCGTGCGTTTCGCGTCTATGACGATGCCTACTCTCCCCGCGGCGATGTAGATGTGCTGGCAGCCGCGTGTATGGATCAGGTCATTCGCGAGGCGGATTTGCACAAGATGCTCACTGATGAAGTCTTTCATCCATCGGATGGACAAGGAGAAGAAATTGCCATGGAGTAAATAGTTATAGGAAAAATGCTATCTTTTTTATGGCTTTGGAGCCTTTTAAACGTGCACAGAAAAAGGGTTTGCCCTTCTGCTTTTGGCAGAGGAGCGAACCCTTTTTTATATGAAGAAGTGAAAGGCTTAGAGTGCCTTGAACGCTTCGTCGAGATCTTCGATGATGTCGTCGATGTGTTCCGTACCGATGGAGAGACGGATGGTGGACGGCGTAATACCGCTTTCTGCCAGCTCCTGCTCGTTCATCTGGGAATGCGTTGTCGATGCCGGATGGATGACGAGAGACTTGACATCTGCGACGTTGGCGAGGAGGCTGAAGACCTTCAGATGGTCGATAAACTTCTTTGCCTCTTCCGCACCGCCCTTGATTTCGAATGTAAAGATCGAAATTCCGCCGTTCGGGAAGTACTTCTTGTAAAGCTCATGATCCGGATGGTTCGGAAGGGATGGATGGTTGACTTTTGCGACATGCGGGTTTTTGGCAAGGTAGTCAACAACCTTGAGCGTGTTTTCAACATGGCGTTCAACACGGAGTGAAAGCGTTTCAACACCTTGGAGAAGAAGGAAAGCGCTGATCGGTGAGAGCGTTGCGCCCGTGTCGCGCAGGAGCATAGCGCGCAGGTAAATAGCAAATGCCGGAGCACCGATGTCTTTGGCAAACGAAAGGCCGTGGTAGCTTGCGTTCGGCTCGACGAGCCAAGGGAACTTGCCGGATTTCACCCAGTTGAACTTGCCGCTGTCGATGACGATACCGCCGAGCGTCGTGCCGTGACCGCCGATAAACTTCGTTGCAGAGTGGACGACGATATCCGCGCCGTAATCGAACGGGCGAAGCTGGTACGGCGTTGCAAACGTGGAGTCGACGACGAGTGGAATGTTGTGAGCATGGGCGACTTTTGCCACGGCTTCGATGTCGATGAGGTTTGCGTTCGGGTTGCCGATGGACTCGATGTAGATAAGCTTCGTATTGTCTTTGATGGCCTTTTCAAAGGCATCAATGCCTGCTTCCGGATCAACGAACGTCGTCGTCACACCGAAATCCGGGAGTGTATGCGCGAAAAGGTTGTACGTACCGCCGTAGATCGTCGTTGCTGCAACGATATGGTCACCTGCATGGGCAAGTCCCTGGAGAGTCGCCGTGACTGCAGCTGCGCCAGAAGCAAAGGCAAGCGCCGCGACGCCGCCCTCAAGCGCTGCCATACGGCGCTCTAAGACATCCTGCGTCGGGTTCGTCAGGCGGCCGTAGATGTTGCCTGCGTCCTTTAGACCGAAACGGTCTGCGGCATGCTGGGAGTTACGGAAGACATAGCTCGTCGTCTGGTAGATAGGAACGGCACGCGCATCGGTTGCCGGGTCAGCCTCTTCCTGACCAACATGCAGCTGTAGGGTTTCAAATTTATACTTTCTCTCTTCACTCATCGGAAAGCTCCTTCCTTAATAAAAAAACTTCATAAAAATCTCATAAACATAGTTAATTAATATGTATATAGTATAATCATTCCCTGCTGGGATGTCAAGCATATTTCTCAGAGGCTCTCTTAGATTTTGCAAGTGCTACAGTAAAGGTAGGCACTTGCGAGCGATAGTGTAAAGTAAATTGTATACAGAAATTGGCATCATAGTTGATAGAGATTGAGATGGTTAATGCAGAGATATTCATACCATGAAGTATATGAATGAATACTTGCAGAAATCATCTTGCCTAATCTGGAGAGGTGGTGCGATGATCATTGCATTAAGAAAATCCTATTTTGACAGGCAAATTGTTAAGATAAAATTTTTACTAGGTGGATATCGCATTACTTTTTAGTTAAAGGAGATGTGTGTTTATGAAACGCTTAAAAATGGGATGCCTTGGAGTTATTGGATTGATTGTCCTATTGCTTGTATTGGGTAAATTGATGGGCGGGAATGATAATAGCTCATCTTCCTCTCATTCTTCAACGACGCAAGTAGAGCAAAAAGCGGATACGAAACAGGCAAAAGAGTATATTTCAGTAGATGCAGGGACAATGGTAGCAGATCTTAAAAATAATGCCGCTGCCGCTCAGAAAAAATATAAAGGTAAAGATTTGAAGGTTACTGGTAAATTAAGTAATATTGATTCTGATTCGAAATATATTAGCATTGAAGATCCAAAAGGTTCTTTTTCGATGATACATATTCAGTGTTTTTTAAATAGTAAGGATAAATCGCAGGAAGATTTTGTGATGAATCTTCAAAAAGGACAAACGGTTACTGTATACGGAACAATTAGTGATGTCGGCGAAGTATTAGGCTATTCTATAAAAGTAGATAAGTTTGAATAAATAAACTGTAGTTAAAAATAAACGTATGCAACTTATTTCTCGCATACGCTTATTTTTTATATTTTCTTGGTATTGTAGTTTGTACGGACATCTTTTGCATGGTCAAAGCGCTGGGAAGATGTCCTTTCTTTACAAAATGCGTGATGTTGCCTTAAAATAAGAATAAATCACGTTTTCAATAAAACTTTTGCATTTTGCTTAATGGAAAGGCGACTTTATGTTATCACTACCTAAGGAAGTCATTGAAGGACTTCTCATTCCCTTTATTGGCACGAGTCTTGGTGCGGCGTGCGTCTATGTCATGCGCGGTGAGATACGGCCGCGCGTGCAGAAGGGGCTTACGGGGTTTGCATCGGGCATCATGGTGGCGGCGTCGGTCTGGAGCTTGCTGCTGCCTGCGATCGATGAGAGTGCAGCGCTCGGAAAGTTCGCGTGCATGCCGGCAATTTTGGGTTTCTGGCTCGGCACACTGTTCCTTCTCGCGCTCGACCGCATCATTCCTCATCTTCATATGCACGCAAAAAAAGCGGAAGGCATGGAAGGCCTTCGCGCTTCTTTGTCAAAAAATACGATGCTCGTCTTTGCGGTGACACTTCACAACATCCCGGAGGGTATGGCGGTCGGCGTCGTTCTTGCGGGTTGGCTGACGGGAAGCACAGACATCACAATCGGCGGTGCGCTCGCGCTGAGTCTTGGCATTGCCATTCAGAATTTTCCCGAGGGTGCCATCATATCGATGCCGCTGGCATCGAGCGGCATGAACCGGCATAAGGCATGCGTTGCGGGCGTTCTCTCCGGCATTGTTGAACCCATCGGCGGCGCACTCACCATTTTCCTTGCAGGAGCCATCACACCCTTTATGCCCTACTTTCTGGCCTTTGCCGCAGGTGCGATGTTCTATGTCGTCGTCGAGGAACTCATTCCCGAGATGAGCGCCGGTGAGCATTCGGACGTCGGCGTTTTGACCTTTGCCTTTGGCTTCACGCTGATGATGCTGCTCGATACCGTGCTTGGTTAAGCGGCGGGATTCAGGGTATCTTTATCCTTCCGATATGGTTACCGTGGCGATGTACTCTGTGTCGTCTTTGGCAGCAATTTCCGGATTGGCGATGCTGAGTTTTCCATCGGTCATGCCCATGAAGTGACAGAGCGCGATGCCCATGTCGATGCGCTGAATGTCCCACACCGCGTGAGCTCTCAGGCGCTTGGTATGCTTCTCGTAGAAGTGGTAGGCATTCCCGTCCTTGATGATGCGGCAAGGCTGTACGTTGGCGGCGGATGGATACCAGCGGACGGCTTCCAGTGCTTCGCTTACTGCATCTGCATGAAGCGGCGTGGAAAAGTCCTTTTCAAAAAACAGCTCCTCTGGGGCGAGCCGTTCATCTGCGTGCACGCTGGTACGAATCTTTCGCTCCACGGCAGATGATTCGTCCGCGGGATAGCCGAGCGGGCTGACGCAGGGCATGTACTCTTCCGCCTGCGTTCCTGCCTCTTTTTCAAACAGGGCGCGATTCATCGTGCCGCCAATCCACGTCGTACCGATGCTGCGTGACCATGCGTAGAGAATGAGCTTTTCGAACGAATAGCCGTAGGCCTCTTCAAGATGCGGCACTTTTGCAATCTTAGCGGCGACGTAGAGCTGTTCGCCGCGGATGACCGGCGTGGAAAGCCCGTGCTCTTTTGCATCCAAGAATAAAAAGTTCACTGGAATATCATAGGGATTTCGGATGCTCTCTGCATAGCGGGCGAGGGCATCACGGTCTTCTTTCGTCAATGGTCTGTTGTCAAAGGTGCGGACGCTCTTTCTCGTCTTGATGATTTCAAACGTATTCATGCTGCTTTCCCCTCCATTTTCACGAACATCAGTATAATGCGTTGATTCTGCTTCGTCAAATCGTATGGCAGTACATCATAGAGGGGATGTGCTGCTTCCGCTTTTCTTGCTATTTCCTTTCCTTTGTTGTATGATAATCCCCGACGGTACGCGCTGAAATACTGTGGGCGCGACTGTACAAGGAGGAAAAATGAATACATTTGAAACGTATCGACAGGTGCGAAGAGAGGCAGGGGGGACGGCGCTGCTGCTCGTCTTGCTTATCGTCTTCTGGCTTCTTGCAGGGTTCGGGCTCTATGCCCTGTTTCCAAAGGTCGCTCTCTGTTACATTCCGCTGTGGGCGATCTTTGGCTCGCTCGGGGTCTGGCTTTTTGCTGTGCTCGGCGTTCGCGTGCTGCTCTGCGGCTTCAAGGATATGGAGCTGAAGGAGGCGCGCGGTGACTGAGGGAAATCTTTTGGCGCTTCTTCCACTGCTCGTCTTCATGGGGCTGATGGTCGCGGTCGGCATTTGGGTGCGCCGCCGGGCGGCAGGGACGCGCTTTGTGCATGATTACTTCATCGGGAGCCACGACCTCGGCGGCTTCGTACTCGCGATGACCACGGTGGCGACGTACAGTTCCGTCAGTTCCTTTGTCGGCGGTCCAGGCATGGCATTTACAGTGGGCTTCGGCTGGATCTACATGGCAATTGTACAGGTCACAGCAATCTTTCTTGTACTTGGCGTTTTCGGCAAGCGGGTAGCGCTGCTCTCACGAAAAATCGATGCGGTGACGGTGGTCGATATCATCCGTGCGCGTTTTGACTCGGATGCACTCGCCGCGCTCTCGGCATTCATCATTGTGCTCTTCTTCTGCGGAACGATGACCGCGCAGTTCGTCGGCGGCGCAAAGCTCTTTGAAGCAGTGACGGGCTATTCTTATGAGACGGGGCTTATCCTCTTCGGGCTTGTCGTCGTTTTTTATACCGCAATTGGCGGCTTTCGCGCCGTTGCGATTACGGACACGCTCTGCGCACTCGTCATGATGGCGGGCATTGTGCTGCTGCTTTACTACGTGCTCGACGCAGGCGGCGGCTTCATCAGCATCATGGATGGGATTGCCGCCGAACACCCGGAGATGCTCAAACCGGAGAATCTGCCGCTTGGCATCTACTTTACGCAGTGGCTCTTGGTCGGTGTGCTGACCATTGCGCTGCCGCAGTCTGTTGTTCGCGGCATCAGCTACAAGGATACGAAGAGCCTGCATAAGGCGATGCTGATCGGGACGGTTGTCGTCGGTTTCATGAATATCGGTGTGAATTTTACGGGAATTCTTGCGCACGGTGTGCTGCCCGGGGCGGCTGCCTCCTATGGCGGTGTGGACTCCATCATCCCGCAGGCGATTGTTCATGCCATGCCGCGTGAGCTCGTCGGCTTTGCCATCATCGGTCCGCTCGCGGCATCCATCTCGACGATTTCGGGGCTGCTTATCGTTGCTTCGTCCGCGATTATCAAAGATGTCTATCTGCATCAAAAGGCGAAGCAGGGCATCGTTCCATTGGAACGACATGTGCGCATGCTCTCGGTTTTCGTCACGGCGGCCATTGGCGTCACCGTGTTTTTCATCGCTCGTACGCCGCCGGCACTCATCTGGCTCATCAATATGTTCGCCTTCGGCGGCTTGGAGACGGCGTTCTTCTGGGTGCTCGTGTTCGGTCTCTTCTGGAAAAAGGCAAATTGTACGGGAGCCGTGCTCTCCATGGCGGGCGGCACAATCGCCTACTGCGCTTCCATGGCGGCGGGCGTCAAGCTCATGGGGCTGCATCAAATCACCATTGGCTTTACCGTGTCGCTGGTACTCTTCCTCATTGGTTCTTATCTGGGGAAAAGGCCAAGCCGCGAGGTACTGCAGCTCTTTTTTCCGAAAAGATAAATGAATTTGTGCAAACAAAAAAACCGAGGGAATGTTCTCTCGGTTTTTTGTTTATAGAGAAGGACTGCCTGCCAAGATCATCTTCCGCGAGGCAAAGTCATAGGAGAAAGAGCTCTATGACAAAGACGATGAGACAGCAGGCGGCGGCTACCTTAAAGAGACTGAACCCGCGCCACGCGAGGAGAAGTCCGATGAGAAGCGCGAGCGTGCCGGAGATGCGGCTTTGCGTCGCCTCGGTGATGGCGGGAAAGGTCATGACGGCGAGCGTCACATAGGGAACGTAATAGAGAAAGGAGCGCAGGAATGTGCTTTTTACCTCGCCGCGGATGAGGGTGAGCGGGACGATGCGAATGGCGAGCGTCACGAGACTCATGAGGAGAATGTAGATGTAAATATCATGCTGCATCGCGGTGCTCTCCTTTCTTTACCGGGAAGAAAAACGCGCCGAGACCAGCGATGAGGATGGTGAGGAGTATCGTTCGCGTGCCGGCTGAAAGTGTGGAGAGCATCGGCGCGGCGGATGCCAGAAAACTGAGAAGAAAACTTGCAGCAACGAGGGTAAGGACGACATGGTCGCTCTTTGCCGGCGGGATGATGATCCAGAGAAACATGCCGTAGAGCGCGACGGAAAGCGCGCTGACGACGCTCGGCGGGAGGATGTTGCCTGCGACGACGCCGAGCATCGTGCCGAACGACCAGCCCGGGAGGGCGACGGACATGGCACCGTAGTTGTAAAAGGGGTGCAGCGCGCCCTTTCGTGCAATCGAGATGCCGAAGATTTCGTCCGTTACGTCGAAGCCGACGAGGATGCGGTGAAAGATCGGCGTTTCCTTTGGAAACTTCTGACTGAGCACGCAGCACATCAGCAGGTAGCGCGCATTGGTGATCAGCGTGATGAGGACGATTTCGAGGTAAGGCGCATCGCCTGCGATGACGGTGAACCCCGCATATTCGCCGGCAGATGCGTTGTTCAAGAGGCTGGTGAGAAAGCCTTGAAGCGCGTCAAGCCCTGCATTTTTTGCCGCGATGCCGAGCGCAAAAGAGACGACGAAGTAACCGAGAGCGATAGGCATGCCATCGTGTACGCCCTCGAAAAAGACCTGTTGTGTCGTTTTATCCGCAGCCTGCATATACATCCTTCCTTTGTCACCATGCAAAGACTACATGATGGAATATATCCTTCATTATACCATAGATTTTTATTATCGTATATGCAGCAGGGAAGGCGGATTCTATCTTACATGTTACGGGAAAGTGTACGGTACGCCCCGGCGAATTTCTCGCATGCGGGAAACTACTTTTCTGTGGTATACTTTTCTTTGTGTTTTGCGGCTTCGATGTCGACGGCAAGTTGATCCATGATTATTATATATAGGACGACTGCATTTAACAAATAAGATGTGTGGATTTTGGTAAGAAGGTTTTGCTATGGAAATTTCGGGACTTTCGCTCGTCGTCATGTGCCTGACGCTCGTCGTCGTCATGGGCATCGGTATCTATTCTTCACGAAAGGTGAAATCGGCAGAAGGCTTCTCCGTCAGTGCGCGGCGGGCAGGCGTGCCGCTCGTTGCGGGCAGCATTGCGGGAACGTGCGTCGGCGGCGGTGCGACGGTTGGTACGGCACAGCTGGCAGCATCGGTCGGTCTTTCTGCCTGGTGGTTCACGCTGGGCATCGGTATCGGTATGGTTATCTTGGGGATTTTTTACGCGTACCCCATGCGCAAGACCGGGCTTGAGACGATTCCGCAATTTTTGCGTCTGCACTATGGTCTCGGCGCAGAGATTTTTATAAGCGTTGTTTCTTCTCTGGGCATCCTGTTCAGCGCGGTGGCAAGTGCGCTTTCCGGTATTTTTATTTTGAAAGCAGTTTTTGGCACAGAAGACAGCATGGCAGCCTTCATTCTCTTTGTCCTTGTCATGTTCTATGCGTTCTTTGGCGGAATGAAGAGCGCAGGTGTCGGCGGTATCCTCAAGATGGTCATCATCTGGCTTACGCTTGTTATCGCAGGATTTTCAGCAGGGCAGATGCTTTTCTTCGAGCCAACGATGGCAGAAGCCGTGATGCCGGGGGCATTTGCCCTTTTTGACGAAGGGGGCGAGACGATTCTGTCGAACCTTCTCTCCATGGTGGTCGGCATCGTCTCGACGCAGTCCTATATTCAAGCCCTTTTTTCAGCGTCGACGCCGCGGACAGCAGCGGTAGGGGCATTCACGGCCGCGGCAATCGTGCTCCCCATCGGGCTTCCGTGCGCGCTCGTCGGCATATACATGCATGCGGCAGATCCATCGCTTCCCGCCATTCTCGTACTTCCCGCCTTCCTCTTTGAACATCAGCCGGCATTGCTAGGTGGCATCGCGATGGGGGGCATTTTGCTTTCCGTCATCGGTTCTGTGGCAGGGCTATCGCTCGGCATCGGTGCGATGGTCTCGCGCGACATCATCTTTCGCCTCTTTCACGGACTCGGGGCGGCGCTCCAGCTTCACATCATGCGCGCAGTCGTCCTCGCTGCGGTCGTCCTTGCGAGTGCTATTGCGCTTTTTCATGAGGATTCGGAGATTCTCTTTTGGACGTATCTTTCCATGGCACTTCGCGGCGGCGGCGTTTTCCTTCCGCTGACGATTGCCATAAGACATCCTCATGCCATCGCACCGAATTACGCCATTGCCTCGATGGTTCTTTCCACGCTTATTGCCGTCGCCTCCGCCCTTATCGGTACACCCATCAAACCGATCTTTCTCGGTCTTGCCGTCAGTGCATTCATCCTCCTGTTGGGGTATTTTAGGAGAAAAGATAGATCTGCTTTGCGCATGTGATGCCGTGTGTAATTTATAGTACAATTGCTTGATAATTTTCGGCGGATATAGTATACTATATAAGGAGTATTTTAATTATTTATAATAAACAGAAGAATCTTTAAATATAGGCGTTCTTTTAGTTGCTATTTGCTATAGGGAGGTTTTTGTTATGAAAAAAATATTGCCTTTACTCACTTTTTTTGTCATTTTTTCCTTTAGTGCACTGGCTTCTGCGTCTATTCCGAGACAAGAAGGAGTTTTGGCGGTATATCTTTGGGAGCAAGTCGTGAATACGTGAAATCCGTATATGGTGAACCACCTCGATGTGAAGATATTAAGAATAATAATAGTGGTTATGGCGTTACCTATAATTATAATGGTACCTTTAAGATACATTTTTGGGGTAGTTGGGGCTACAATATCGATGCGTATAAGGTAGAAACAACCGCTAATAATGGTATTGGAACACCATCCGGTATTCGCGTCGGTATGCCGGCGTCTGTATTGTCGAATATATATGGTGCGGCTGACTATACGGAAAGCGTAAGTGGCATAACGACGAAAGGATATTGGACGGACGAATGGACAGTTCTCAAATTTGGAATTGTAAATGGTAAAATTATATCTATAACTCTAGAACGTGGATGCTAATATTTACATTATGTTCTTTTCAGACCGTCGGCATAACGTGTACCGGCGGTCTGTTTTTTGTATAGCAGTAAAAATTTTTGTCAGTTAGATGTAAAAATGATATAATGCATAGACCCATCGGATTTATGTGAAAATTGCCTGAGCGCCGATAGGCGATGGGGTGGCGCCTGCTGTTGGAGTGTGATTGTTTTGTTAGATATTAAATTTGTACGTGAGCATCTGGATGAAGTGCGGCAGATGCTGAAGAACCGCTGCAATTCGCTGAATCTCGATGCTTTTGAAGGACTGGATAAGAAGCGCCGCGAGCTCTTGCAGGAGACGGAAGCATTGAAGGGTTCCCGCAATACGGTTTCGAAAGAAATCAGCCAGATGAAAAAGGCGGGGGAAAACGCAGACGATAAGATTCGCGAGATGCGCGAGGTCGGCGACAGGATTTCGGCACTGGATGCAGAGCTTCGCAACGTCGAGGGCGAACTTCGCGACATCCTTCTACACATTCCGAATATGCCGAAAGCAGATGTTCCCATTGGCAAGGACGACACGGAAAATCCGGAAGTCCGCAAGTGGGGCGAGCCGAAAAAATTTGCGTTTGCACCAAAGGCGCATTGGGATATCGGCGCAGATCTCGGCATCCTCGATGCAGACCGCGCGGCAAAGGTCACAGGCGCACGCTTTACGTTCTACAAGGGGCTTGGCGCACGTCTTGAGCGCGCCTGCATTAACTTTATGATGGATCTCCATGCGACGAAGCACGGCTATACAGAGATGCTCGCACCGTATATCGCAAATGAGGCGAGCATGATCGGCACGGGGCAGCTTCCGAAGTTTGCAGAGGATATGTTCAAACTGGAAGGGCTGGACTATTACCTCGTTCCGACAGCAGAGGTTCCGACGACGAACTACCACCGCGATGAGATTCTCGACGGAGCGCATCTCCCTGAATATTACAGCGCTTATACGGCTTGTTTCCGCGCAGAGGCGGGCAGTGCAGGACGCGATACGCGCGGTCTCATCCGTCAGCATCAATTCAACAAAGTCGAACTCATCAAGTTCGTAAAGCCGGAGACAAGCTGGGATGAGCTGGAAAGCATGGTCGATGCAGCGGAAGACGTGCTCCGCATTCTGGAACTGCCATATCATGTGGTACAGCTTTGCACGGGCGACATGAGCTTTACTTCGGCAAAGACCTATGACATTGAAGTTTGGTTCCCGGCACAGGATAAATACCGTGAAATTTCTTCCTGCTCGAACTGCCTGGACTATCAGGCACGCCGCGCGAATATCAAGTTCCGCCGCGAGCCGAAGGCAAAGCCGGAGTTTGTCCATACGCTGAATGGTTCGGGGCTTGCGGTCGGTCGTACGGTTGCAGCTATTCTTGAGAACTACCAGCAGGAAGACGGCTCGGTCGTCGTCCCGGCGGCGCTTGTTCCGTACATGGGCGGCGTCGAAGTCATCGGCAAGCCGGAATGAGCCAACGGGAGGCCGGTAGAAAGAAGGCAAAAGGCACAGGAATGACAATGCATATGGGAGAAAAGGTCATCGTCGGCATTACGGGAGCGAGCGGGAGCATTTATGCGCTTCGTCTCATCGAGGTGCTGAAAGAAAAGGGGTTCGAAGTGCACGCCGTTGTCACAGACAGCGGCTGGCAGGTACTTGCATACGAGTGCGGGGTGACAGAGCCTGCCTTTCGCGAGAAAGTTGATTTTCTTTACGATAACCGCAATATTGCTGCGTCGATTGCCAGCGGCTCTTTCCGCGCGGGCGCGATGGTCGTCGTTCCCTGCTCAATGCATATGGCAGGGGCACTCGCATCCGGCGTCACGGCAGACCTTCTCTCGCGTGCGGCGGATGTTGCGCTAAAGGAAGGGCGCAGGCTCATTCTCGTTCCGCGCGAGACGCCGATGCATGCGATTCACCTCGAAAATCTCTTAAAACTCTCAAAAGCAGGTGCGGCAATCCTTCCCGCTGCACCGGGGTTTTACCATCATCCACAGGCGATCGCCGATCTCGTTGACATGATGGTCGGAAAGATTCTCGATCGTCTGGGCGTTGAGCACGAACTTTTTGCGCGCTGGGGAGGGCAAAGGAAATAAATATACGAAAAGGGCATGAAGCTCATTGCTTCATGCCCTTCTTTGAAAGGATGGATTTTTATGAAGGCCATCGTCGTTGGTGCAGGAAAAGCCGCAGGCATCCGCCGCATCACAGGGCAGGCGATTGCAGACGTTTAAGGGCTTCCAATACCTTTTGCAGCAGCCATTCAGCATAATGTTCTTTTCCATTCCAGATACACAGTCCCTTTGCGCCTACTGCCTTATGTGGATAGAAGCCGCAGTCCGCTTCTTGCAGCATAGGAAGATCCATCGGTGTATCTCCTGCAGCAAAGGTACGAACTATATTTTTGCTGCAGGCTGCTTTTAGACGGCGAAATGCAGCACCCTTGTTGAGCCCTCTGGGTAAGAGATAGATTTTACTGCCTGACGGTTCGACTTTCAGCGATGTTGTACTTTGCAGCTCCGCAGCTGTCTTCGCGATCGCCGCGTCGTCCTTACAGTAGAGAAAGAGGTACGACGTATCGACGATGCGACATCTTCGAAAGCGCGTATCTGTTTTATAACGTGCAAGCTGGCGGCAGATTTCTGCATAGTCTTCGGCAGAGGCACGCATGGCTTCTCGCCATGCTGGGACGGGCGTATTGTCTTCGAATAAGTAAGCTCCATTTGTCGTAATGGCGCGTCTGGGACGACAACCCTTCGGCCATACAATGCGCTGATACTGGGCAATGCTGCGCGTCGTGATGGGGATGATTTCGGCACGTGCTGCTATAAGGCGCAGCAGGCGTATCGTTTCGGTTGAGAAGTAACCCTGTTCCTTGCCGTCCAGCCATTCGACACAGTGATCGCCAGGCTTTCGGTGCTTTTTGGAAAAGAGCAGGGTGTTATCTAAATCTGTTGCAAATAAAAGACTCAATTGTCCGCGATGGTCTGAATAAGCCCACATGCCCTGTAATTTTGCAGCGGGAATACAGCCATCTCCACTCCCTTCTCTCGTGCAAGTTGGTAAAGATGCCCCAAGTGTTCTGCATCGTCTAGACTGTGAACGAGTATCTTCCATGGCAGACGGCGCAGAAGCACACGCGTTGCTTCGCCGATTCCAGGTTTGATGAGATTGATATTTTCTATGGAGAAGGTGCGCGCAATTTGCTCGACTTCAGTGATTCCTGCATATTTGCTCTTCGTGTACCGAGCAGGAGATGCCTCTTTGGGGAAATGAGCTTCAACGGCGTTAATAAACTCGTAGGTGCGATCTTGTTTGCGCAGGTTTTTGTAAAATGCTGCGCCGTGAAAGTCGCGGCTCCCGATGATGTCCCGTCGGAAAAATGTGCGGCTTAGAAGACCCGATACTGTAGAATTGAGGCAGGCGCTTGCGATCAGGAAGTCATTTTGCGTCCCCGCTATCGCTGCGACATTGGCAGGATCCGATAGAACGGCAAGCCCCGCATCGACATGTGGATACGCCTTTATGGCGCGCTTGAGTTCACGTTGAATCGCGCCTTTGCCCGTCCATCCATCGATGAACTGAATCGTTTCTGGTACATGGCGTGCTAGGATATAGCGCATAGCATTTTCATCAATACCTATGTTGCGTATGATACTGATGGTATAGTGCGGTACATTTGCGCCGAAGCGCTTTTTTAGATAATGCTTCATCAAGATGCCAATCGGCGTGCCGGCGCGTGCCAGAGAGACGAGTACAGGACGTTTTTTCTTTGCTCGGTAAACAGCTTCGGCTGCTGTTGCAACAGTGGCAGCGACAAGCGGGGCGTAGTGCGTCAGTGCTTTTTCATAGGCTGCAAGGTATGGCGACGTCGGCTCGTACTCGATGGGAAGCATTTCGCAGTAGTGCCGTCCTGCCTGAATGGCATGTTCGCGCTCTCTTGTCCCCATTGGCTCGACAAGTCCTGTGATATCCTTTAGCAGAAGTTCGACATCTTCCGCGCGGTATGTACTAAACATCGCCTTCTCCTCCCATCCAAATTATTGAACTGCAGCCCTGCCGCACGAGTGTGCCGCGCAGCGCGTCTTGTGCTTCCTTGCGCCATGTCTTTACATCTGAAACGACGAGTACAAGGTCGGCGAGTGTAATATTGTAGAGGTATGTCTTGCGCCCTGCCTCGTAAAAGCTCGGCAGTTCCACGCCCGTCTTGATGGGATAATCGCCTTCTGCATAGATGCCGATTGGACTTCGCGTTGTGGCATGGCAGCGCACGGTATATCCTGCCTGTTCCCATGCCGCGCCGACCAAAAGTGCGGGCATCATGCATTCTTCTGTACCGAGTACGAGCACCGATTTCACGGTTTGTTGCGGTGTATATGATTGTACGAGGGCGGCACCGCGCTCCTGCCACTTTGCCATATAGTCCGAGATGTAAACGCCGCGCCTTGGGTCGCCTGCTGCTGCACCGATGAGGGAGGAATCTTTCTGCTGGGCACTAAGCGGCTCGCCAGCGCGCGGTGCCGTCACCTTCATAGCCTTTATCTGTGCGGCATAGTCTGTGGCAGGCAGGGTGAGCAGGGAAACCGTTGTAATTCCCTCTGCTGCCATCTGCGCCGCATTTACTGCATCCATGCGATTGATGAGAGAAGCTGCTGTCATGGGGAGTTTTAGCGTGGGAAAAGCGGAACGAAGGCGTGCAACCAGGTTGCGTACGGTCTTTCCTGTTGAAAGCTCGTCATCGACAAAGACGAGTCCCTGCGATGCGGCAAGACGGGCGGCAAGATGCTCGCTGCAAAGCTTTTGCTGCGTTGCATGGCTGTGCTCTTCGGAAAATACAATCCAGTCGGCGACTTCGGGCAGTGGTTCGCGCGTCGTTTGGAGATAGAAACAATTTGTCCCCAGTGCCTTTGCGCATGCCGCTCCGATGGCTGTTGCCGTTTCGGAAAAACCGATGACGAGGCGCGAGGATGGGCTTATCTTTCGCACGCAACTACCAAGTGTTTCCATCATGGTGAGTGCCGCTGAAGGTGAGGCAGGGATGTGCTTTGCCTGTAAGGGGTTTACCAGGAGGTACGCGCGCTTTGTATTTTGATAGCGCCGTGCAAGACGCAGAATATCCTGCTCTTGGTACGAGTTGACTTCATTTTGATTCATACTTTGATTCCCCTTTATGCTAGCTTGATAAGCTCTTCATATTGGCGGCTCAATACGCGCACCTATAGAGCCTTCCCGTTTTGCTGCACCTGATGGATGAAAAGATAACCATGCCGAATCCTTGAAACGCGCAGCTTATACTTTTCGTATGCCGTAAATTTTGCTGCGTTGGTAGATTTTTCGCGCCCACGTGCTATGACATTTGACTTCGTTCATCCGTTTGCCGTCTGTACTTCTTGCAACGCCGAGTCGTCCGTCTTGCCAGCCGAGAATCTCTTTTGCGTCTGCAAAGTCCGTCTCCGTGACCTTCAAGCTTTCGTAGATGTAGGGCAGCTGTGCGGGGTGAATTGCCGTCTTGCCTGTGAATCCGTTTACAGCATCGAGTACAAGCTCGTGCTGCAGCCCGTCCGCCCACGCACCGCCGGGTTCGCCGAAATAGTTCCAAACAGGTCCTGAGACGACATAGTCCTGTATGAACACGTTCAAAATATCGATGAGTACATCGCGCACGAGCCCAAGGTCGTATATCGTCCGGTCGATGGGGCAGCGGATACCGTAGAGATTGGAAAGGTCATTGCCTCCGACACGGATATTGAGGATATGGCTGTGCACGTCCCTCAATATCGCCTTGAGGCGTGCAAGACATGTGTGCCGTGTGGGAAGAGCGGCAATCATGCGGCTCTCAAGAATCGGCATGACGTAGAGAAAGTTACCTTTTTCTTCTGCTTTATTCAGGAGCGTGGCATATTCTGCGGCATTTTCAAGGTCGAATTTCGGCAGAATAAAGCCTGTGATGACGGAGCGGACGGAAGCGAGACGGTAGAGGAGTGCACGCAGGTGCTTTGGCGTGCGGACGCGCACGAAGACATGCGGCAGGGAGGTGCCACCTGCCGCTGCTCCTTGCAAGTCGTTAAGAATGCGCCACAGAGTCTCTTCTGCCTCATCGAGCGCTGCATCCAAAATTGTATCCTCCAAGCAGAAGGCAACGGAGGTCAGGCATGGAATTTTGTTCTCCGTCAATTTCGCGACGATGTTTTCTTGTATGGCGGGCATGTAAAGAAGCCCGCCGACTTCGTACGCGAGCCGTTCGCGCTCTATCTGTCGTTCCTGTTCCTGCGTTTCTTTCAAATCCATTTCTTTGATTTTAATCAACCTCCACGCCGTAGCGGCGGCATAGCGTCGGGAGCCCGGCTGCCCAGCCTGCGCCGATAAAGCGCAAGCGCCAGTCGCCCTTGCGTCGGTAAAGCTCCAATGCTTCGACAGTCTTTTCCCGTACTAGTTCTGTCAGCGGAAAGACGAGTGAGTGAGCGGCAAGCTGTACGCGAACTTCGGGTTCTTCCACGGCATGAAAATCCGCGCCGCTCCCGTCGTCGTAGACCGAGCAGCAGAGGAGCACCCGCGCTATTTCCATGGGAAGGGTAGCAGGGGAAAGCACCATATCTTCTTCCTTCATGCAAACGCCTGAATGGGCAGGTGTCGGATTGCCGAAAAAGACGAGGTCGTCATCGCTGCGTACTTTTCCCTCTGCTGTGAGACAGAAGGCGTATATATCCACTTCAAGTTTTTGTTTATGGCCGCGGTCGGCATAGGAAACCGTAAGGTTTTCTTGATCTGCGACAGGGACACGCTGCCCGCGCACGACGGTGCCAGCGGGCAGCATGCTGGCAGAAGGCGCTGCTTGTCCACGTGCAGACAATGCCTGAGAAGGTATTGAAGTTGTCGATGCGCCTAGCTTTTGTCCTTTATAGCTCGTTTGGAGCGGGAGACTCGCTTGCCAGACTGGCGCGTCATTTTCGGCACGTCCTGACATTATGATACGCCGTACAATACCGTTGCTTATTACCAGCACGTCTCCGTATAGCGTAGTTCCTGCGCGCATTGCCTCCATCTTGAAGGTGACTTTTCTGGCACCGGCAGGAAGTTGCGTGTCTTGGAACGCTGCCCCGCTGATGCGAAGGGAAATGTTTGCTGCCTCGCGCAGCACAAGGGGAAAGGAGAAGAAATTTTCCTTCCCTGCGGCAAAGGCTCCAAAGTCCACCTTGCCGGGCAGTTCCCAGTCTGTGATACAATTTGGCGCATGGAGGATCGTGCCATGCACCTCCACATCCGAAAACTGTACTGCATGTCCTTTACAGTCAATGGCAGCAGCCATGCGTCCTGTTTTCCCGCACTCTGTGCGTTCGACGCGCAAGCCGTTTAGTGTGACGCCGTCCGCCTCCACGATGAGTGCGGGCGTGCCCTCTGTCCACAGTGTCGCGCCCGCGCCCTTCACCTCGCAGGTGCGCGAGAGGATGAGAGGTCCTTTCCATTCACCGGCGGGAATGACAAATATATCGAGATCATGCCGGTCTAACTCCTTGTCAAAGCGCTCTTGAATCGTCTCCACAGTTTTTCCTCTTTTCTGCACCGGGCACTGCATCGCAAGCACGAAAAAAAGGAACTGTCGCGCCCCGCTGGGGTTAGCAGCTCCCTTTCCACAACGATCAGACGTTCACGCCGTAGGCACGGCAGAGCGCAGCAAGGCCACCCTCATAGCCTGCACCGACTGCATTGAACTTCCACTCTGAGCCGCGGCGGTAAATCTCGCAGACGACAATTGCGGTTTCGATGGAAAATTCTTCCATGAGATCAAAGCGAAGTTCCTCTGTACCGTGCATATCCTCGGCATTGGCCATGCGTGCCACACGGACGTAAGCATTCGATACCTGTCCAAAGTTCTGCCTGCGTTCCTTAGCATCGTAAATTGTGACCGTAATTGCAATTTTATCAATGTCGGCAGGGACTTTGGTGAAATCAATGATGATGACTTCGTCGTCTCCCTCGCCTTCACCTGTCAAATTGTCGCCTGTATGGTGTACCGAGCCGTCCGAGCTGTCGAGGTTACCATAGAAGATGAAATCCTCATCCTTGCGAACTTTACCGTTTGAGCCGAGCAGGAATGCCGATGCGTCGAGATCAAAGTCCGCGCCGCCGTCGTACTGGTTCACATCCCAGCCGAGGCCAATCAGCGCCATTTTTGTGTTCTTGTCGAGGCTGACGCGCTGTCCCTTGGATAAATTGACTGCCATTTCTTGTTCCTCCGTTTCTTATTGCAGTAAATATTTTTTTGACATTTCCTGAAGACCGCTGTCCTTCGAGCCCTGCCCGATGGCACTGATTTTCCATTCGCCCTTGTACCGGTAGATTTCGCAGAGCGTCATCGCCGTCATGCCGTCGTAGCTGTCCGTTAGGCTGTAGCGGCAAAACTCCTTGCCGGTGTCATCTACAATGCGGATGTAGGCATTTTCGATCATGCCAAAATGCTGCTTGCGCTCATGCGCTTTGTAGATGTTGACGACAAACACGAGCTTGTTGTACTGCGCGGGGATTCTAGCAAGATCTGCGATAATCTGCTCGTCATCTCCGTCGCCCTCGCCCGTCAGATTGTCGCCGCAGTGGCGCACTGCACCCGATTCGTGCTCGAGATTGCCGAAATAGACGATATCGTCAATATCCATCAGATGCCCGTCCTGCAGTAGGAATACTGAGGCATCGCAATCGACATCTTCTCCGCCGCCGCCAAAGAGCGAGCCGAAAATTCCCTTGCCGCCTTTTTTCACGGGATCCCAGCCAAGCCCGACCATGACGCGCGAAAGCGCTATGCCGTTTTCCTTCTTGAGGCTGACCTTCTGTCCCTTGATCAAATTGACTGCCATATTGTCTCATCTCCATGCAGTTGCGCCGCAGCGCATTCGTTTTGCTATTTCTGTTTTGCTATTTCTTTGGAAGCATCGATTGAATCCACAACTGGAATCCCTCGGGGTTGCGCGTTTGGATCAGCACCGTGCCAGGTCCCTTAAAGCGGCAGACGAGGCACTCGCCGGAGGTAAAGCTCGAAATCCAGCCGTTCGATGCCTTCTCGATGGAATAATCCATGTAGTCCGGCCACGCGACGAGGTGTCCGTTGTCGATGATGACCTCTTCGCCGCGTTCGAGGTTGATGGGATGAATGACGCCATAACTGCTGACAAACGTCGTGCCGCGTCCCGTGAGCTTGATGAGGAAGAACCCTTCGCGCGAGAAGAGTCCCTGCGCGATGCCCTGCACCTTCGTCTCGACTTCGATACCTTCCGTCGCGGCAAGGAAGCCGCCCTTCTGCACGACCAGTCCGTAGCTGCCATCGAGATCAACGTCCATGATGCCGCCGGGGAGCGCATGCCCAAAGAGCACTGTTCCAGGTCCGCGGTTCGCGACCATGTGCTGCAGGAAGAAGCTTTCGCCCGTGACCGCACGCCGGATGAATCCGCCCAATATGCCACCTTCCATTTTACCCTCGACATCGACCGTCGCAGACATCGAAATCATCGCGTCCGACTCTGCCTTAATCCTCTCCCTGTGCGCAAGCTGGCAGGAGACGACGGGGAATGCCTCGGGGTATAAGATTTCGTACTGCATAGGCTTATAGGTTCACGCCGAAGTTGTGTCCGAGCGCGGCAAGCCCACCGCTGAAGCCGCTGCCGATCGCGTTGAACTTCCACTCCGTGCCATGACGGTAGAGCTCGCCGACGATGACTGCCGTCTCAATGGAGAAGTCCTCGCCGAGATCATAGCGGATGAGCTCTTGATTCTTCGCCGCATCCACGACGCGAATGAAGGCATTCGAGACTTGCCCGAAGTTCTGCTTGCGCGCCTCGGCGTCGTAAATCGTTACCGTAAAGGCGATCTTTTCAATTTCTGTAGGTACCTTCGCGAGATCGACCTTTACCTGTTCATCGTCGCCCTCGCCCTCACCTGTCAAGTTGTCGCCGAGGTGCTCGACGCTGCCGGAAGCGTGCTTCAGATTGTTGAAAAATACGAAATCCGCATCGCTCGTGACCTTGCCGCTTGCGCCCAAGAGGAACGCTGCTGCGTCTAGGTCGAAATCCGCACCGCCGTCGTACTTATTCGTGTCCCAGCCGAGGCCTACGAGAAGTTTCGAGAGCCCAGGGTTGCCTTTCGTGAGGTCGACCTTCTGTCCTTTTTTCAAGCTGACTGCCATGATAATCCTTCCTTTCTTTTAAACCACAATGACTTATTTTCATCATGGGGAAGTCCCCCATGACAAACCACACAGTTATGCGATGCGCGCACGGCTCAGTTCTTGCTGCCTGCGACGAGCCGTATTACGTCCATGCGCACGACGATCTCGGGTGAGCCAGGGCAACGCATGGTGACGACGCCGGCAGTTTCCCGCCAATTTGCCGCGCCGCCCATCCTTCAGCTCAAAGAGGCAGCCGAGATCGAGATCAATGCCGCCGTGTCAATCGTCATGCCGGCAGGTGCCTGCCAGCCGACTGCGACGACTAGATCGCGAAGCCCCTGTCGCCCTTTCGTCAAATCTGCCCTCTGTCCCTTTTGCATCTCTGTCATGATTTAATGCCCCCCTCCGTAACGAGCTTTCGCATGAGGTCAACGGGAATGATCGTGACGGCGAGCGCGAGTAGGAAGATCCACTCCGCCCCCGTCAGGCCGTAGCAGCGCAGCACGTCGCCGCCTAGGTACGTCATGATGATCTGCACGACGACGATCAGCACCATGATATTCAAAAAGCCCTTATTGCCTCCGATGTTGTCGAATAGATTCATGCGGTCCGTCCGCGCGTTAAACGCATTGAAGACGGCGATGAATACAAAGAATGTGAAGTAGCCCGTCAACAGGTAGTGATTGTCTAGAGCGGCGCGGAAGTGTTCGTGGACAAAAGGCGTGAGCAGGAAGAAGAGGCTTAGGACGAATGTCCAAAGTGAGCCGACGCCGATCGCTGATGCCATCTTGTCGCTGATGATGTTCTCATCGCGCCGCTTCGGCGGCTCGTCCATGTAGCGGCTAAGTGCCGGCTCCCCGCCAAAGGCGAGTGCAGCGAGCGTGTCCATGATGAGGTTGATCCAGAGGAACTGCGTGATGGAAAGCGGGTTTTCCATGCCGAGCAGCGGCATGACGAACGAGATGCAGACCGCGCTCACATTGATCGTCAGCTGGAATACGATGAACTTCCGAATGCTCGTGAAAATTGTGCGGCCGTACAAGATGGCGCGCGCAATCGAGTGGAAATTATCGTCTAGGATAACGATCTCGCTCGACTCCTTTGCGACCTCTGTTCCGCCGCCCATCGCAAAGCCGACGTCGGCGCGCTTCAGCGCGGGCGAGTCGTTCACGCCGTCGCCCGTCATGCCGACGACAAGATTCTTCTCCTGTGCGAGGCGCACGAGACGGCTCTTGTCCGATGGGAGCGCGCGTGCAACGACTCGCAGGGCGGGGAGCTTTTTCTTCAGATCCTCGTCTGTGAGCGCACCAAGCTCTGACGACGTCAGCACGAGATCCGAATCGCTCGTCAAAAGCCCCGCCTCGCGAGCAATCGCTGTCGCTGTGTCCTGTCGGTCGCCCGTAATCATGACGACCTGTACGCCCGCATTGTGCACCGCCGCAATCGCCTCGATGGATTCGGGACGCACCTCGTCGCGTATGCCAATCGCGCCGACGAGAGTCATGCCGCTCTCAGGCAGCGTGCCGTCACCTAGATCCCCTTCATACGTTGCCAGCGCGAGCACGCGGATCGCGCGCTCGGCGAGTGCATCGAGCTCTGCGTTAACCATCTGCACTTGCAGAGGAGCCTTCGCGCCAGCCTCGTCGTAATATGAGCTGCAGCGCTTTAGGATGTTCTCGGGCGCGCCCTTGACGAGCACGCACGTATGCGTGCCTTTGACTGCGGCGAGTGAGTATTTGTTCTTAGAGTTAAAAGGGAGCGTTGCGACGACCTCGACTGCTTCCTCGCAGCTCTCCTTACCTACAAAACCGAAAATGGCGCGCTCTGTCGCATTTCCGCCGACGGGAATGCCGTCACTTAAAACCGCACTTGTGTTGTAGCGAATGCTGAGATTGATGAGCTGCTGGAGCTTCGGCGCAATTTCGGCAAAGGATTTTTTCTGTGCCCCTGTCCCATCGACGAACGTGACAGCTTCGAGCTGTCCCTTCGTGATCGTGCCCGTCTTGTCACTGAATAGGATGTTTAAACTGCCTGCCGTCTCAATTCCGGAAATTTCACGCACGAGGACGTTGTCTTTGAGCATCTTGCCCATGTTCTGCGCCGAGACAATAGCAATCATCAGCGGCAGGCCTTCGGGAACGGCGACGACGATGATGATGACTGCTAGCATGACCGCATCGACGAGGCTTAAAAGCAGTGCCATCGGATTCGAGCAGTAGGCAAGAATCTGTGCCATGTCGTATCCGTTCTGCATCACGACGCGCTGGAACATGAACGCGACTGCAATTGCGACGCCACCGATGTAGCCGAACATACTGATCTGCTCTGCCAGCTTCGTCAGCTTGAGTTTGAGCGGCGTGTCGCGCTCCTCCGACTGCTGCAGTTCGCCCGCAATCTTGCCATAGACCGTCTTGTCTCCGACTGTCGTCGCTTCTATGACCGCGTTGCCGTCACAGACGACTGAGCCGCGAAATACTTTACTCGGATGCAGAAAATCGAGACTCTGTGCTGTCTCATCCTTTTTCCCTGTCATAGGACGTTTGCCCGCTTCTTTTGCCTCGCCGTTGAGGACAGACTGATCTACGTGGATCGTTCCGTGCAAAATGACGCCATCGACCGGCACTTTGTCTCCTGTCTGCAAGAGAATGAGATCGCCCTGCACGAGGTCGTCGATTCCAATTTCCTTCAGACTTCCTTCCCGATATACCTTACAGTGAATGAGAGATGCCTCTTCCTGCAGTTTCTGGAATGCATTCTCGTTCCTGTACTCCGAATATGTGGAGACAAACGTCGCGAGCAAGACGGCGAGCGCAATGCCGACCGGCTCGAACCATGCCGCCTGCCCTAAAAATGCAAAGACGACATTGAGCGCGAGCGCAACGCAGAGAATCTTGATGATGGGGTCGTCAAAGTTTCCCTTCAGCTTATCCCAAAAACTCTCGGCATTGTGCTCGGTAATCTGGTTCGAGCCATATTTCTCACGTGACTCCCTCACTTGGGCTTCTGTCAGACCGTGAAATTCCATTTGTCAGACTCCTCTAAGTTATTTTCCCGTCAATACCCTGATTTATTACCGAAGGTAAGGTCATAGCACCTCGATTAGTACACCGCCTTCCTCCTCCATGGAACGAAAGCATAGACCTCTTCCTAACGTCATCGCCTGTTTTTTCGGAACGAGAGTGCCGTCTGGCGTGCGAAGACCTGTGAGACGGTCGTTTACGAAGTGCCACCGCCCCTGCGCATGGGCGATATAGGCAAGTGGCAGCCGGTCGCTCGCCTTTTCATCGGGGAATACATCGGTTCGAAAATGCCACCAAAAGAGCGGCATCTTGTCGTATACGACAATGTCGCGCGCTTTGACCCATTGACCTCTTTTCCCGCGCAGCTGCTTTTTGAGACGGAGTGTGAGCACTTGTGTTGCTTTTGCACCGCAAAACGGGCAATGCGTCTGTTCTGCAGTGTAGCAGATGTACCATTTCGCCTTGCAGCTTGGATTCTCACACGGCACGAGCTTGTCCCATACCGAGACGAGCGCACGTTCCCACTCCATAGCAGCAGGGCGCAGACTGGGCGCATGAAGTCCCTCAGAAAAGGCGCGAAGAAAGAGCGTTTCAAGTTCTTTACCTAAATCCGCAATCGTTAGATTCAGATCGGCGGGACGATTCGAGCGATCTTTTGGATCTTCGATGAAAAGCGCTGCAGGCCCAAATTGTAGAAACTCGTCCTCCTCTGCCGACGATTGGCTGTATACCCTTGGTCCGACGAGGGGGTGACGGTGCAGCAAATACTCGTAAAGCAATACGGGCAGTGCGAAGAGATCCGTTTCCACACAGGGCATCAGGCGCTTTTTCTTGGAGTATGTAGAAGCGAGTACTTCCGGTGCGATATAGCCTTTTGTACCAATCACCGCGGGTGGATACAGACCCGGCACAACAAGCGAGTCGATGTCGATGATGACTGCACTGCCCGATGGTGGGTCAATGAGCACGTTGTTGCAAGAAAGATCGGAGTGTGCGAGCCCTGCTTGATGGAGGCGGCGCACGCCGCGTGCAAGAGAAATCGCAATGCGGAGCACCGTCTGGAAGTTACCCTTTTCCGTCTCGCAGAGGTATTTGCTGACGCATGGTGAGGTGAACCAACGGCTCTTTTTATCCTTTCCACGTAAATCAATCTTACTCGATGCACCTGCATCAAAGAAGAATCGCGCAGGATAGGCGGGCGCTACGATGCCAAACTCTGGCTTTTTCACTATTGCAACGGGCCAGCAGAAGAGTTTTGAAAAATATGCTGCCGTTTCTTCCGTGTTGCCGTGCGCCCCGCCTTTCTTTTCGGAAATGGTCGGATTGTATTTGCCGATAATCGCCATAAGGCGATCGTGCATCATCGTATCCTCGGCAATTTCCTTGTCATGGAAAAATTGAACGACGTATGAGCGGTCGGGTGCAAAGAATGTATACTTCATGCTGCCCGCGGGTGGATTGTCCACCACGACGTATGGAATGCGACGTCCGTCTTGAAGTATAGCCTCTGCAATACAGTGATTATCCTTGACCATGTGGCGTACCTCCTGGCAGACATAAGAGCAGTGTGCGGTCGTCGAACGATCCGCGCTCTGCATAATGATCAAGCCATACGGCGAGGCGTTCTTCTTGCGGGAGATCCATTTCAATCCCCGTTTCCTTTGCTGCGAGCAGCAGCCGCTTCGGATTTTGCCATAGATCTTCAAGCGTTACACCGCACGTGGTGCATATTCTCCGTGTGTAGTGGAGCGGAAGCTCAACCGTTTTGTCATTTGGCCATGGATAGGCGACGGGACGAGGCAGTTGGCGAAGGAGCGTCACCTCCTCGCGTCCGACGCAGCCGTCCCAGGCGTACGGGGCATCTAAAATTCCATTTGATAAGAGGTCAAAATATAAGCGAAAAAGCTCCGTTTCATTCGGATAATAGTCGTCTGCGACACCGTCTGTCATCAGCATGATGAGATCAGAGCGTGAGCGGCATACCATTGTACGTCTTTTTAGGGCGTCTGACTCCACTGTACCCCCCGATGTTAAAAACTCCGTTTCGCCCGAAAAATCCCCTCTGCCCGCCTGTCCTAATAGGCGCAGCGCCGCAGGGTACTTGCCGCCTGTATCAAGCGCGGCAATCATGCCGTCGCCGATTTGGCACGAGAGAATGAGTTGTTCGTCCGTTGCTGCGATGGGAATGACGATGGTAAGCAGCAGTGTGGCGGAAAAATCTGCCAGCGCGAGGTCGCGTCCCAATGCTCGGCGATAGGATGCATCGGCGCGGCGGCAGTAGTACGCGGCGCGAACAACCTCATGCGCCTGCCGCACGGCTCCGTGTAAGAGAGCTATGACAGGCGTGAGTGCCGAGTTAAATGCTTCGTCCTGCGTTGGACAGGCAAAACCTGCTGTATCTTTTAGTGTCTGTTCGCCAAGAGCGAGTATCCCCTCTTCCAAGAAGCCGATAGCTGCCGAGCAGGAAACGCGCGCACCGATGCGCGAAAAATGTTTTGAACCTGCCCCGTCGGAAACGGCGAGAAGGGAAATCCCGCCGACCTCCTTACAGGTAAACCAATCGTCGCAGTTTGTCCCCTCGTGCTTGTGCTTCTTGCCTCGCACGCGCGCACCAACACAGCGAGCACCTTTCCCGTCAAATGCGAAGGTGCGTGTCTCGGGGGCGGGCTCGGGCTCATCGGCATCGATGGGATGGTATGTCCAAAGTGCCGCCGTATGTGCGAGTATCGCATCATCTTCGAGCGGGGAAGGTGCTGAATCAAAATTCGGTGCAGGCTCGACATGGGGCACTGCACCGTCCATCTCCTCCTGCATGGGATGCACGGGGGAATGCGTCTCGATAAGAGCCGCAGGGCATGCTTTCCGCGCTGTACGACCAGAAAGCTGCTGTTTGTCTAAAATTACCGTCATCGGTGCATCGCCTCTCTGCCTGTGTCTTACGGTACGACGACAAACCCTTTGGGTGGCGGCGGAAGCTCGATTGCACCGCCGGGGTTTGTGTCAAGACTCTTTGAGGAGAGTTGGATGGAGTCTGAGACCCACGCGAAGAACTTTGCCATATCGCCGGCGGACAAGCTGTTCATCACGAGAATGGAGTCTGTTATCTCCTTTAGTGCGTTTGTGTCTGCGCCAGAACCTGCTGCGCAGGCAATGAGATTGACGGATTTTCCATCCTTGATCTCTTGCGCCATGCGATGAAACGCCTCTGTATCGGTTGGGTAACCATCTGTCAATAGAAATGCGAGCGGTTTCCAATCACCCTTTTGCGTTTTTGTCGTCTTGCGCACCTCGTGCGCGATGCATTCCTTCAGCAGATGGAGTGCCCCGCCGAGTGCAGTCGCTCCGCCTGCTTCCAAAGGTGGTTCCTTAAAAAGCATCAGCTCGGTAAGTGCCGTAGCCTGACGCGCTGTACTGGAGAACGTGATGACAGATAAATACGCCGTTTCCAATGCCTGTGGATCCCCGCGCAGTTCCGAGAGCAAAACCTTGACTCCCTGTTTGACTGCCTCGATTGGCTCACCCATCATTGATCCCGAACAGTCGAGAAGAAGGTAGATCGGCAACCGACGAGCGAAATCCGCCATAAGGATACCTCCATAGAATTTAGAACAGCAAGTATTTTCATAAAATTTGAAATAAAAATATATAAATATCTCTTTATAAAAGATAAAATAAGGAAGAGAGGCTACCGCGGTGCAGCAATCTCTCTTCAAAGCAGGGGTCCGGGGCGCCGGTCACTTTTTATGCCTAAACCTGCGTAAAGCAGGTGGGTACCTTAAGTCCGGTTTCTGCGAACGCCGAGGCATGCATCCGCCGGAATCAAATCAGGTTCCCTATGAAAAATGTAGGTTAGACACTAGAAAAGTTAGCGAACGTCCTAGACTGATCCTTCTTTTAATATAAGGATAGCATAAAAATTTTTCCTGTGCAAGACTTGACAAAAGAACTCCGCCTGCAGGTTGTGAAAAAAAATATAATCTTGTATAATTAAAATAAGATTTACGGCTTTTTCTGTATCTATCAGCATGCGAAAAAGCCGCACGCATACAAGGGGGAATTTTTAGTCTTGGACATTGTGCCCATATTGCTTCAGCTTTTACTCGTCCTCTTTCTCATCTTTATGAACGGCTTCTTTGTCGCGGCGGAGTTCGTCTGTGTCAAGGTGCGCCCTTCACGCATCGACACCTTGATTCAGGATGGTTCGCGGCGGGCAAAATACGCAAAAGAACTGACGGATCATCTGGACGCCTCCCTTTCGGTGACGCAGCTTGGCATTACGCTGGCTTCACTTGGACTCGGCTGGGTGGGCGAGCCAGCGGTGGCCGAGCTCATTCTGCCTATGACAAATGCAGCGGGGCTTGACCCTGTCTTTGGGCATACGATTGCGCTGGCGATTGCCTTCACGCTCATCACGTCGATGCATATTATCTTTGGGGAGCTTACGCCAAAATCCATGGCGATTCAAGATGTCGAGGGCATCTTGCTGGCGATTGCCTTTCCAATGGTGATCTTCAGCCGTATCTTCAAGCCTTTTGTCTGGGTATTGAATCACATTGCCAACTGGACGGCACGGCAGCTGGGTTACCGTTCGGGCATCGAGGAAGAGGCGCACACAGAGCAGGAGATTCGCCTTCTGATGGAGGAAAGTCATCGGAAGGGACTCATCGACGATACGGAGGCAGGCTTTGTCGATAAAGTCTTTGACTTCAATGACCTCAACGTCCGTGAGATTATGACGCCGCGCACGGATATGGTTTGTCTCTACCTTGAGGACAGCTTTCGGGAAAATATGAAGACGGTGCTGGAAGAAAAGCTGACGCGTTATCCGCTTTGCCGCGAAGACAAGGATCATATCGTCGGCTTCATCCATGTGAAGGACATGATTCATGCGATGGCAGAGGGGCGCAGACCTATCCTTCGCCGTCTGGTGAGAAAGGCACTCGTCGTGCCGGAAAGCATGGATATCAGCGTGTTGCTGAAGACGATGCAGGGGAGCCGCTCGCAGATGGCGGTCGTCGTCGATGAGTACGGCGGCACGGCGGGCATCGTGACGATTGAGGACATCGTCGAGGAGATTGTCGGCGACATTCAAGACGAATTTGATGAGGAACGTCCGACGGCAGAACGCCTTGAAGGGGATGTCTACTCGGTTGATGCGAAGATGCTTCTCGAAGAACTGGAAGACCTCCTTGAAATTAAGATTGAAGATGATGATGTCGACAGCGTCGGCGGCTGGCTTTATGACCATATTAACAGCGAGCCGCGCGTCGGACAGATGGCATCGGCAGCCGGTACGACCTTCTTTGTCGAAGAAATAGACGGCTGGCGCATCACACGTGTCCGCATCCATCTGGCGAAAGAGCTTGCGGAAGAACACGAGAAATTTGTGGTTTGATGCTGTGCGGAAAGGAATACCATTGCGTTACCCTATGAAACTCAAGGCGCCGCTCAAGGATTATCTCTGGGGCGGTACGCGCTTGAAGACGGCATACGGAAAGAAAACAGAGCTTGAAAGCGTCGCCGAAAGCTGGGAGCTTTCCTGCCATGCGGCGGGCATGAGCGTTATCGAAAACGGTGAAGCGGCGGGAAAGACGCTGACACAGTGGCAGAAGAGGGAAGAGAGCCCCTTGGCATAAAAGTCGATGCAAAAGCGCAAGATGCTTTTCCGCTTCTCGTCAAGCTGATCGATGCAAAAAAAGATCTCTCGATTCAAGTGCACCCAACGGATGCGTATGCGCGGCGCGTAGAAGGAGACTTTGGCAAGACGGAGATGTGGTATATTGTCGAGGCCGAGCCTGGCGCAAGTATCTTCTACGGTGTCAAAGAAGCCATGACAAAAGAGGACTTCGCCCGCCATATTCGGGAAAATACCCTTACGGATATCCTTCGCCGCATCGAAGTGCATAAGGGCGAGACTTATTTTATCCCCGCTGGGACGATTCACGCGATTAAAAAGGGAACGCTTATCTGCGAGATACAGCAGAGCTCGAACGTCACCTACCGAGTCTATGACTACGACCGCCGCGGCAAGGACGGAAAGCCGCGCGAACTTCACATCAAAAAGGCGATGGATGTCGCGAATTTAGAGCCCGTGAAAAACTCTGCCGTTCTGAACCTTTCTGTCGATATCCTTGCCGGTGCAAAGGCGAGGCTTATCGTGGCAGAGCCCTGTTTCACAGTTTACGAGCTTCAAATCGAAGACAGTGTCCGCCTCTTTGTGCGTGAGGATTCCTTTCAGACCTTTACCGTGCTGGAGGGCGCGTTGACGCTTCTTGCCGGGGTCGAGATTCTGCCGCTCGGAAAAGGGGATACGGTCTTTCTGCCCGCAGGACTGGGAAGGTATGATCTCACCGGTTTCGGCAAGGTGATATTAAGTAAATTGTAACTACTTAATATACTTCAAAACATCTTCATCCATGTGAAGATGTTTTTTCGGTTCTACCGTAAATGTTACGGGAAAGTGCGATGCGCCTAAGCAAACCTTAGTGAAGCAAGCGGGGAAAGT
>ERZ773051.111-NODE-111-length-67851-cov-28.973656_pt1 | contig 67851 bp, 58 predicted proteins | sample MGYA00580631_ERZ773051 | MGnify/ENA primary metagenome ERZ773051 (study PRJEB29015, sample SAMEA2738137) | human oral metagenome | biome: human oral; feature: human-associated habitat; material: saliva | place: China | collected 2204 ... | reverse complement strand
GAGGCTGGCGGGCTGGCCGGGGCGCACCTGGAAGGGGCGTGTGCCGAGGAGGCCGCCGGTGCCGGGGCACAAACCCCACAGCTGGCAGCCAACCTGGCAGCAGCCCTGCGCCCCAAGGTGCGTGTGCGCATGGACCTGGCCTACGACGGCACCTTCTTTCGCGGCTGGGCCGCCCAACCTGGCCTGCGCACCGTGCAAGGGGAGCTAACCGAGGCCCTATCTACCATTTTGCGCGTCCCTGTACAGCTCACCGTTGCCGGCCGCACCGACGCCGGGGTGCACGCCAGCCACCAGGTGGTGCATTTCGACGTCGACGCTGAAGCCTGGCAAGCCCTAGCTGGACGCAACGGGGTCGACCCTGCTCAGGCGCTGCGACGTCGGACCCAAGCCCTGCTCAAACGGGCTGCAAACCCCAAAACTACCTCGCGCCCGGAGCCGGGGCTGGTGGCGCTGGGGGAGAGCGCGGGCAACGGGGCTGACATTGTGGTGGGCGCGGTGAGTCAGGTGGGAGGCGATTTTGATGCGCGCTTTAGTGCCCTGCGGCGCACCTACCGTTACCGCGTGGCCGACGGCGTGGCGCGGCACGACCCCCGCCTGCGCTCCAGCGTGCTGTGGACTGACCAGGAGCTGGACTTGGAGGCCATGAACCGCTCGCTGCAGCCGCTGCTGGGGGAGCACGAGTTTTTGTCTTACTGCAAGCCGCGCCAGGGGGCATCCACTATTCGCAGTCTGCTCGCGGCCGCGTGGAGCCGGCCCGAAAGTGGTGTTGATGCTGGTCTGGCCGTGTTTGAAGTTAGTGCCGACGCGTTTTGCCACCACATGGTGCGGTCCCTGGTAGGGGCCACGCTGACAGTGGGGCAGGGGCGCAATAGTGAGGAGTGGCCGGCGGAGCTGTTAGCGCGGCGCTCACGAGAGTTGGCGGCCCCGCTGGCGCCTGCTCATGGGCTGACTTTGGAAGCCATCACCTACCCTGAGCCGCGCCGCTGGGCTGAGCAGGCGCAGGCCGCGCGGGTTTTGCGCACCAGCGCTGCTGATGACTAAATGTCGTGACTAAATGTCGTGACTGAGTTGATGTGCTGGCGACGGCGGCAGGGGAGTGAAGGGGGCCGGGCGTCGTCGTTGTTGGCGGCGGGGCTGAAGTGTGTGTGCCAAGGAGGCGGCCCGGCGGCGTCGTTGACGGGGCATGGGTAGAGCCGTAGGCGGGGTCGCACAAAAACTGACATTTCGTCCGTTGCCTATAAAACCCCATGAATTTTTTATAGGGAAGGGATGAAATTGCCTGTGTTTGTAGATGAAATTGCCTGTGTTTGCCTGTAGTGGTGGGCTTCACGGGGGTGGGTAGGGTAAGAATCTTTGACCTAGTTGTATGCCTTGGGTAAAGTAGTCATGTCTTGCAGCACGTCTGTGCGCGCTTGCGGTGCGCTCCCACTCGCCCCACGCGCTACGTGCTCCAGCAACGTTCACCTGACCACGGTGGGTTATACAAAAAGCTGTGACGCTTCAACATCAGCTAAGTGTGCCCACCGCCAAGTAGAAACGAAGGCAACCGCCCGTGCGTACGTACACACCGAAGCCCGGCGACGTCGAGAAGAACTGGTACGTCATTGACGCCACCGACGTCGTGCTGGGTCGTCTAGCGGCTCAGGCCGCAACCCTGCTCCGTGGGAAGCACAAGCCCCAGTTCGCCCCTCACGCGGACACCGGCGACTACGTCATCATCATTAACGCTGACAAGGTCGCGCTGACCAACGGTAAGGCTGACAAGAAGTTCGCTTACCGTCACTCTGGTCGTCCCGGTGGTCTGACCGCCACCAGCTATCGTGAGCTACTGGCTACTCGTCCCGAGTTCGCCGTAGAAAAGGCCATCAAGGGCATGATTCCCCACACCAAGCTTGGCCGTGCCCAGCTCAAGAAGCTGAAGGTTTACACTGGTAGCGAGCACCCGCACCAGGCCCAGAACCCTCAGGTTTTCGAGATCACCCAGGTCGCTCAGTAAGCGCTCAGCGCACGAGCCTCATAACGTAAAGGACATATCGTGGCTGAGACCACCATCGACATTGAGGTACTGGACGAGGAGAACGCTCCCGCCAGCTACACCACTGAAACCGAGACCACCGGCGAAGGCCGTGGTCAGTCCATCACCGCTCCCGGCGCCGGCCTAGGCCGCCGCAAGGAGGCCGTTGCTCGTGTACGCCTAGTGCCCGGCACCGGTAACTGGACTCTAAACGGACGCACCCTGGAGGATTACTTCCCCAACAAGCTGCACCAGCAGCTAGTGCGTTCCCCGTTCACCATCTTGGACATCGAGGGTCGCTTTGACGTGATCGCTCGCATCCACGGTGGCGGCGTTTCCGGCCAGGCCGGCGCTCTGCGTCTAGGCATTGCCCGCGCCCTGAACGAGATCGACCGTGAGGCCAACCGCGCCACCCTAAAGAAGGCCGGCTTCCTCACCCGCGACGCCCGCGCTGTTGAGCGTAAGAAGGCCGGTCTACACAAGGCCCGCCGCGCTCCGCAGTACTCCAAGCGCTGATCGCGTTTCGCGCTTTATCTGCTCACACCCCGTCACCTGTACATGGTGGCGGGGTGTGTTGCGTTTTAACTGGTTGTGGGATACTTGCCTTATTCACTGAGCTTTTGCAGGAGGAAATCAATGGCTCGTCTATTCGGTACTGACGGTGTGCGAGGCCTAGCTAACGACCTACTCACCCCCACCCTGGCGGTGCAGCTAGGTGAAGCTGCTGCCCGTGTACTAACGGAAAAGTCGCCAGCTAAAGGCAACAAGCGTCCGCGCGCCATCGTCGGTCGAGACACCCGTGCTTCAGGAGAATTCCTAGACCACGCTATCTCCGCAGGTTTGGCGGCCTCCGGCGTCGACGTCACCCGCGTCGGGGTTCTTCCCACCCCCGCCATCGCCTACCTCACCGCCGCCCATGACATCGACCTGGGCGTTATGATCTCCGCTTCCCACAACCCCTTCCCCGACAACGGCATTAAGTTCTTCGCCCGTGGCGGCTTCAAACTGGAAGATGCCGTCGAAGACCGCATTGAAGCCCTACTCACCGCCGAGCACGAACGCCCCACCGGCGCCGCCGTCGGCCGTGTAATTAAGGGTGAAACCGTAGCTGACCAGGCCTACATCAACCACCTGGTGGCTTCCACTGGAACTGACCTGTCCGGCCTGCGTATCGCCGTGGACGCCGCCAACGGCGCTGCCTCTAAGGTAGGTCCCGCTGCGCTGCGTGCCGCCGGCGCTGAAGTGCTGGTTATCAACGCCTCTCCCGACGGCCTAAACATCAACGCCCAGGCCGGCTCCACCCACCCCGAGCAGCTACAGAACTACGTTAAGTTCGTAGGTGCGGACATGGGTGTGGCCTACGACGGCGACGCCGACCGCTGCATGGCCGTTGACGCTGAGGGCACCTTGGTGGATGGTGACCAGATCATGGGTATCCTCGCCATTGGCGCTAAGGCTGACGGCACCCTGGCCTCCGACACCCTGGTAGTGACGGTTATGAGCAACCTGGGTCTGCTGCTGGCCATGCGCAAGCACGGTATCCGCACTGTTCAGACCGGTGTGGGTGACCGCTACGTGCTAGAAAAGATGCTCTCTGGCGGCTACGTGCTTGGCGGTGAGCAGTCCGGTCACGTCATCGACTCCATCCACGCCACCACCGGTGACGGTATCCTCACCTCGCTGCGTTTGGCGGCTCGCCTCAAGCGCTCTGGTAAGACTCTCAAGGAACTGGCCAGCGTAGTTGAGCGCCTACCCCAGTCGCTGATCAACGTCCCCAACGTGGACAAACACGCCGCCTCTACTAACGACGCCGTCCAGAGCGCTGTGGCTAAGGCTGAGGCCCGCCTAGGTGAGACCGGCCGTGTGCTGCTGCGCCCCTCGGGCACTGAGCCGCTGGTGCGCGTCATGGTTGAGGCTGCCACTCAGGAAGAGTCCGACGCCGTCGCCGCTGAGTTGGCCCAGGTGGTTAAGGACAACCTGGCTCTGTGACGCCCTAAAACCTAGCTGCGCACTTAGCGCGCCAGCGCTTGACGTACTTAATGTGCCAGCGCTCACCGCCCTAAAAGCAGCAAATGCGTTAGCGCGCAGATAGGCACTGCAGCTAGAGACTAAGGCCGGCCCGAAATTTCGGGCCGGCCTTTGCTTGCCTCTGTGCTTGGCCTGCGTGGCAGCTAGGCCTGGCAGCCGGGGCGCCCAGCTCCACTTTGGCAGCTGAGCGCGGCAGAAGTGGGGTAGGCTGCCTTGGCGCTGCGCGCCGTATGCAGGCGCCGCGCAATCCTACTCTTTGCGCAGGCGCATATAGTCCATGTGGTGGTTGGCGTCTTTATGTAGCAGCAAGGTGGCACGGGCGCGGGTAGGCTCAATGTTTTCAATCAAATTGGGCAGATTGACGGTATCCCAAATCTGGCCGGCCCCAGCCAAAGCGACGTCGTCGTCAATATCAGCATATTTACGGAAGTAAGAGTCAGGCTGAGTAAAAGCCGTGTGCTTCAAAGTCAAAAACCGCTCCAAATACCAAGAGCGAATGTTGGCAGCGTCGGCGTCAACATAGATAGAAAAATCAATAAAGTCACTAACTGCCATAACCGCCTGGTTGTTAGAGGCACGCGGGGCTGGCTGGAGCACATTTAGACCCTCCAACACCAGCACGTCAGGCTGACGCACATCCACCTTACGGTCAGGTACCACGTCATAAATCGTGTGGTCATAAAGGGGCGCCTGCACCAGGGGAGCACCAGATTTAACCGCACTAATAAAATCAAGCAGGGCGCGCCGATCATAAGACTCCGGGAAACCCTTACGGGCCATCAACCCGCGCCGTTCCAACTCGCTGTTAGGCAGCAAGAAACCGTCAGTGGTCACCAAAGACACCTTGGGGGTGGCCTCAAACCGCGCCAGCAGGTGAGCCAGCAGACGGGCGGTAGTGGATTTACCTACCGCCACCGATCCGGCCACCGCAATCACGAAGGGCACATGTGTAGGCTCAATCCCTAAAGTGCGCGCCACCGCCTGGCGGCGCATCTGCGTGGATTCAATGTAAGTCTCTAAAAGTGCCGATAGAGGCCGGTAAACCGCATCTACCTCAGGTAGCTCAATGGGGTCATCTAAAGAACGCAAACGTTCCAGATCGGCTTCAGTTAGCGGCAGGGGGGCGTTAGCTGCTATACGGCCCCAAGCTTCACGTTTAATCTCTATAAACGGGCTGTTCTTATGCCAGATGGGAAGCCAATCTAGGGGGTTAGCAAAATCGCTCACGGCTCTAGTTTGGCTTACAAACCAGCCAAAGATAAAGCTCAGACCTAAGCGGCCTGGGTCATATGGCCGCTACGCTGTGGGAATAGTAAGCAAACTCGCGCCTTTCAATCATTGTTTTGCGCATTAGATACATGATTCAATCAAGCTCATGTGTGGAATCGTTGGACATGTTGGACCGGTAGCGGTCCCCAGTGAACGTAGCCTAGAAGTACTACTAGATGGTCTTAGCCGCCTGGAATACCGTGGCTATGACTCCGCTGGCGTAGCCCTACTGACGGATGAAGGTGTATCCGTACGTAAGGAAGCCGGCAAGCTAGAAAACCTGCGGGCGCAGATCGCCGCCCACCCCCTGGCCCCGGCCACCGCCGGTATTGGTCACACCCGTTGGGCCACCCACGGCAGCCCCACTGCCGCTAACGCCCACCCGCATGTGGCCGGACACATTGCCCTGGCACACAACGGCATCATTGAAAACTTCCGTCCCCTGCGCGAAGAGGTAGAAAGCCTCGGGCGCACCCTGCTATCCCAAACTGACTCTGAAGTTGTTGCCCACCTGCTAGACATCGCCTACAGCGCCCTGCGTGAAGCCAACCCCGCTGGCGACCCGGCCCTGCAGCTGCGTGAAGCCATGGCCCAGGTGACCCCGCGCCTGGAGGGCACCTACGCCCTGCTAGCCATCACCGCCGACGCCCCCGGCACTATCGTGGCCGCGCGTCGCTCCTCCCCGCTGGTTTTGGGTGTGGGCGAGGGTGAAAACTTCGTTGGTTCCGACGTCGCCGCTTTCGTAGCCTTCACCAAGCAGGCTGTGGAGGTGGACGACGATCAGATCGTGCTGATCACCGCCGCTGGCATTGAAATTACCGACGCCGCCGGCCAGGTAGTAACCGAACCGCACGGCTGGGAGGTCACCTGGGACGCCTCCGCCGCCGTCAAGGGCGGTTACGACACCTTCATGAACAAGGAAATCCACGACCAGCCCACCGCCGTGGCCGACACGCTGCGTGGTCGCATGGACGACTCCGGCGAGCTGCAGCTAGACGAAATGCGTATCGACCCCTCGGTGCTGCGCAGCGTGGACAAGATCATCGTGGTTGCTTGCGGCACCGCCGCCTACGCCGGACACGTAGCCAAGTACGCCATTGAGCACTGGTGCCGTATCCCGGTAGAAATCGAGCTCGCCCACGAGTTCCGCTACCGTGACCCGATCGTAAACGAAAAAACCCTAACCGTTGCCATCAGCCAGTCTGGTGAAACCATGGATACCATCCAGGCTGTGCGCCACGCCCGCGAACAGGGCTCGCGCGTACTGGCAATCGTTAACACCTACGGCTCTACCATTGCCCGTGAAGCCGACGCCGTGCTCTACACCCACGCCGGCCCCGAGGTGGCCGTAGCCTCCACTAAGGCATTCCTGGCCCAGATCACCGCCTGCTACCTGCTGGGTCTATACCTGGCCCAGCTGCGCGGCAACAAGTGGCCTGAAGAGGTGGCTGACTACCTGGCTAACCTGTCCGCCATGCCTGAGCGCATCCAGCGCTTCCTAGATGAGAGCGAAGAGCAGGTGCGCGCCCTGGGCCGCGAACTGGCTGACAACAACTCCTTCCTGTTCCTGGGCCGCCACGTGGGCTACCCGGTAGCCCTAGAGGGCGCCCTCAAGCTCAAGGAACTGGCTTATGTGCACGCCGAAGGCTTTGCCGCCGGCGAGCTCAAGCACGGCCCTATCGCCCTGGTAGAGGAAGGCCTGCCGGTATTCGTGATTGTGCCTACCCCGCGCCGCCCTGTGCTGCACGACAAGGTCATCTCCAACATTGAGGAGATTCGCGCTCGCGGTGCCCGCACCATTGTGATCGCTGAGGAAGAAGACCACGCTGTGGACGCCTTCGCTCATGATGTGATCCGTGTGCCCGCCGCCCCCACCTTGATGATGCCGCTGCTGAGCGTGGTGCCGTTGCAGGTGTTCGCCTCCGCTTTGGCTCAGGCTAAGGGCTATGACGTGGACCAGCCGCGTAACCTGGCCAAGTCGGTAACGGTGGAGTAATACCGCTAGACTCAAGGCATGTATAGCGGCATCGATGTGGTGGATATTGAACGCTTTAGTGACCGTATCGAGGCTAATGCCGCTTTAATGCAGCGTTTGTTTAGCGCTGACGAACTTAATAGTTGCAAGGGCGCGCTGCCTTCTTTGGCGGCGCGCTTTTGCGCTAAAGAGGCGGCATTGAAGGCGCTGGGCCAGGCCGACGTCGTTGCCCGCGCTACCTGCTTTGGTAGCGGCGACGGCGCCAGCGCTGAGGTTTCTGGGCTCGACGACGGCGCTGGCGTGGCAGGGCTGAATTTTCGCGACATTGAGGTCACCAGCCGTCCTGGTCAGGCCCCCCAACTGCGCCTACACGGCCAGGTGGCGGCGTGGGCGCGGCGTTTAGGGCTGCACAGTTGGTGCGTGAGCCTAGCCCACGACAAGGTAGCCATGGCCCAAGTTTGGGCTAGTGGTGGCCCGGCAGAAGGCTGTAAGGTCAGCTCGCATGACGCCACCTTGGCCCGCTACCTGCTCAAACCCGAGGCTGACAGTCACAAATACTCACGCGGCGTGGTGCGCATAATCGCTGGCTCGCAGCGTTTTCCTGGCGCCGGGCTGCTATGTGTGGCCGGAGCCAGCCATAGTGGGGTGGGCATGATCCGCCTAAACGCCCCTGAGCGCGTAGAAAACCTGGTGCTAGCCGCCCATCCGCAAATTGTTCCCGATGGCCCGGTCTTAACCGGAGCCTGCGACGCCCTAGTGCTGGGCCCGGGGCTGGACGCCCAGAAGGCAGATTGGGAGGCGCTGGCCCAGTTGCTAGAAAACACCCCGGCAGTAATTGACGCCAGCGCCCTAGAACCAGTTTGCGCCCTGGTTAAAGAGGGCAAACTACGCCTGCGTGCTCATCACATCCTCACGCCTCATGACGGGGAATTGGCTCGCTGCCTAAACCTGTTCACGGGCACGGATACAGATAAAACCGCAGGTGAAATTGCGAGAAAACTGGCAGACAAGGCAGATAAACCCCTTGGCAAGTTTGCTTTTGAAATTAGCTCCGCGCTGCAGCGGCGCATCCAGGGAGCCCAGCAATTGGCGGCATTAACCGGGGCCTGCGTGCTAGCTAAAGGCAATCGCACCGTGGTGGTAGATGCCGAAGCCCAAGTCTACCTCCTGCCTGCGGCCACGCCCTGGCTGGCTACCGCCGGTAGCGGGGACGTACTGGCAGGTCTAATGGGTGGCTTGCTGGCTCTAAACGTGCGCGCCGGCGCGGGGCATGTGGGCGCCACAGCCGCTTCAGGCAGTGCTACTAGTGCCGACGCCGCTGGGACCAGTCAGCAGTCTGCTGACGCTCAGGGGCGGGGCGCCACTGTCGCTAGTGCCGCAGCCCTGGCCCCGGCAATTGCGCAGCTGGCTGCGCGCCTACACGCCCTGGCCGGGCAACTAGCAGCCGAGGCAGCCGGCCCAAAGGTAGCCGAGGTAAGCAGCCCAAAGTCCACCGACGCAACCGGTCCAAAGCCCACCAGCGCCGTCGTCGCCCACCCCATAACCGCCCCAGAAATAGCCGCAGCCATCCCCAATGCCTGGGCCCTTTACTCCAGTGCTGCAGCAAACTGAGCTGATGGCGGCTAAAAGTGGGACAATAGCGCCGTGACTGAGCAACTTAGTAGCTATCAAATTCCTTGGACGGGAGCACAAACCGCCCGTGCCATTATCGATCTCGACGCCCTAGCCGCCAATGTGGCCCAACTTCGTAAGTTTCACGGCGGAACTTGGATGGCTATCCTCAAAGCCAACGCCTACGGACACGGCCTAGGCCCCATGGCACTAGCCTGTATGCGTCAAGGCGCCACCTGGCTGGGCGTGGCACAGTTGCACGAAGCCCTGCGCCTGCGTGAATACCTCGACGCCGCCGGGGTAAAGCCGGTAGATGCAGCCCAGCTAGCCCAAAACCCGGCCCTGGCTACTGCCCAAACTCCCAGGATTTTCACCTGGATCATGCCGCCGGTTAGCCCCCAAGAGGCCGCCCAGTCAGACTCGGGCCTACGCCAGGCACTACGAGCCAAGCTAGACCTATCAGCCTCCACTGTGGAAGTTTTGCAGGCTATCATCGCCGCCGCCCAAGCTGAAGACACGTGCGCCTACGTGCACCTAAAGGTGGACACCGGCATGGCCCGCGCTGGCGCCAACCTAGAAGACCTAGCTGACCTGGCCCAATGTGCCGCCCAAGGCCAAAGCCAGGGACACATTAAGGTAGTGGCGCTATGGTCGCACCTAGCCCGCGCAGACGAAATCCTCATCCCGGCCACCGGCCAGCAGCTAGAACGCTACCGTCAAGGCCTGCAAATCCTGGCCGACGCCGGCATTGACGTGCCCGTGCGCCACCTGGCGGCCACCGCCGGCACCCTGTGGCACCCCGACACTGCCGCCCTAGACATGGACCGCTTCGGTATTGGTCTATACGGTCTAAGCCCCGACCACACTGTGGCCCGCGCCCAGGATCTAGGCCTACACCCAATCATGCGTCTAGAAGCCCGCCTCACCCAGGTCAAGCACATCAAAGCCGGCCAAGGCGTCTCCTACGGCGCCACCTGGCAGGCCCCCACCGACCGCTGGGTAGGGCTAGTGCCGCTAGGCTACGGCGACGGCATTTTGCGTAGCGCCTCCGACCGCGCCCCCATACTGGTTGGCAAACAACGCACCCACATTGTTGGGCGCGTATGCATGGATCAAGTTATTGTAGACCTAGGTCCCACCAGCAACCCGGACGGCACCCCCCGACCCGCCCCCGCGCGCGCTGGCGACCTAGCCATCCTCTTCGGCGATCCCGCTCCCTTAAACGGCCCGGCTAACCCGGCCATCCCCACCGCTGAAGACTGGGCTACCGCCTGCGGCACCATCTCCTATGAGGTGGTCACTCAGCTACGCGGCGCCCACCTACCGCGCTACTACGTTTCCCAAGGCTCCTACAAATTAGCGGAGATTCCCCAATGAGCACATACGTCACCCACACCATGGATGCCGATTCCACAAGGGAATTCGGCGCCCGGCTAGCCCCGTTGCTGCAAGCCGGAGACCTGGTGATGCTTTCAGGCGAGCTAGGTGCCGGTAAAACCACTCTGGCTCAAGGTATCGGCTCAGCCTTAAACGTACGTGGGCGCGTATCTTCACCCACTTTCATCGTGGCGCGCGTGCACCCCTCCCTGGCCGGCGGCCCGGACCTGGTGCACGTAGACGCCTACCGCCTCACCAGCCTCGAAGACCTCGAAACCCTGGACCTGGATTCCTCCCTGGAAGAATCCATCACCCTGGTTGAATGGGGCGAGGGCATGGTAGAAGGCATCAGTGACAATCGCCTAGAAATCAAGGTGGAACGTCCGCAGGGGGGACTGGCAGGTGCCGATGCTAGCGGCATCACTGACCTGGGCGGCGTCGACGACGGCGCCCGCACCATCACCCTTACCGGCTACGGTCCGCGCTGGGAAAAAGCGCTCGACCAGTTCTAAGCCATGAACTGGCAGGTGGCTAGCCACAGGCAGCTCAGTTCACTCGCGCTCGCGGCAAAAGCGCCGGGTTCTTCGCCAAGTGCGTTGCCGGGCTTTTTGCCGCGAGCCTTGCCGGGCTCTTGGCCGGGTTCTTTAGCTGCGGCAGGCTTGGCGCTGGTGGCGCTAGTTTTGTTGGCGCTGGGAGGCTCGGCGCGAGCCCAGGTGGACCAGAACTATCTGGAACAGTGGCTTAAATCGAGCTCCAATAATGCCCTTAGCGCCACCCAACGCACTCAGGCGGAATTCACTACACCTGCGCATGTGTGGAATGTTTCGCGTTCTGACAATGGCTCTGTGCAGGTGGTGCGCAGCCCGGAGCAGTGGTACACGCTGGTACGTCTAAATGGGGAGCTCAAATTTGTGCTGCTAATAAACGCAACCGACGCTAAAACCACGGCAGTGCAGATAGCTGACGCGGCCTTGGCGCGCTCACTTGCAAGCCTGGGCACAGGCCAATACCCGGTTTATGAAGCTCAAGATACGGCCTGGTATCAGCTGGAAGACGGTCAGCTGCGCCCGCTGGGAGCTAAAGCCAATAAATTGCAGCGTGGTTCAATCTCGGTTTCGGCCTATATTTCTATACGTGATGTTAGGCACTCTGGTTCACCCACTGCATCTGCTGATGAAAATGGTTCCGCCTGGTCTAGCTGGGTGCTTTGGACCATGGTGGTACTGGCTTGCCTGGGTTTAATTGGCTTGGCTGTCCTGGATAAACACACTAGTAAATACCGGGACCTGGAGACTCAGGGCGGCTCTGGTAAACGTAAGCCGCGTAAGGCAGTGATTGAAACTCCAGCTAAGGGCAGGGCTCGCCCGCAGGTGTCGGTGCACTCAGCTACGGCAGTGCCGGCTTCGCAAACGGCAGCTGCTATTGAGAAAACTAAAACCGAAAAGGAATAGGCTTAAGCCGTGCGTATTGTCTCCATCGATTCCTCTTTAGCGTCCGCTTTGGCATTAATTGAGCTTAGCGACGGCGTCGCTACCACCGTGCGTCAGCAGGTGGGTACTGACGCGCGCCACCACGCCGAATCTTTAGCCCCCATGCTTAGCCAGGTTTTGGCGGGCGAGGCGATAGACGCCATTGCCGTGGCTACCGGCCCGGCTCCCTTCACTGGTTTGCGTGCCGGCCTGGTGACGGCGCGGACTTTTGCGCGCGTGCACAACCTGCCTCTGTGGGGGGTTAGCTCTTTGGATGCGCGTGCTCGGGCTGCTTTTGACCGTCTTGGCCAGGCGGGGCAGGGTAAGTGCCTTCTGGTTGCTAATGATGCGCGCCGCAAGGAAGTTTATGCCGCCCGCTATCAGGTGAAGGGTGCCGACGACGTCGAACGCCTAGGTCAGCTGCACGTGCTAAGCCCCGCAGCTGCCATGGAGCTGGGCGAAGTTGACTACGTAACCGGCTCTGGCGTGGCCCTATATCCGCAGCAGCTGACCGGCACCGAAGTTGACAGCCAAGACCCGATCCTAGAGCAGCTGGCACGTATCGCCTGGTACCGTCACCAGCAAGGGATTGACCAACCCACCGAGCCGCTGTACCTGCGTCACGCCGACGTGCAGATGCCCAAGGCTCCTAAGCGAGTTATTTGATGCCCACTTTGCGCCTGCGCGCAATGCGTAAAGCCGACCTGAGCTGGGTGGCCCAAGCTGAGCGTCAGCTTTTTTCGGCCGAGGCTTGGAGTCCTCAGTTGCTGGCCAGTGAACTGGACGCGATGGAGTCTCTTGACGACCGGATTTATGTGGTAGCCGAGGTTGACGCCGCTATGGCTGGTTACGCCGGGGTGTGGCTGGGCGATAGTGCTGACGTGCTGACTATCGCCACTTTGCCCCACTTTCGCCGCCAGGGGGTGGGGCGGGCTTTGCTTAATGCTTTGCTCGACGCCGCCGCTGAGCGTGAGTGTGAAGCGGTGCTGCTGGAGGTGCGGGCTTCTAACGACGGCGCCATCGCCCTATACAAAGAGGCTGGGTTTAAAGCCATAGCTAAACGTCGCGCCTACTACACCCACCCGCGTGAGGACGCTGTCGTGATGCGCAAAAAACTGGCCGCGCCCAAAGTGGGGCCGGTAGGTAGCTAGACACTTTTTAGACCGGTTAAGCCCTTATAAAAAGGCAGCAAGTTTATTTAGTAAATCACGTGTGCCCTAATAAAGGCCTGGTGGTTTGGTTCTCAGTGCTCGCTGACACTTGTGCAAGCATTTGCATGACCCCCACTAAACCGCGTTATATCAGCGCAAATAGCTCCCTAGTGGGGGAGCGTTAAGCGCTTTCTGGGCCACTTAGGACTTAAGCCATGTGAGCGCTAGATAGCCTTGTGGCGTGGCCAAATCAAATGTTTCTCCCAAGAGGCAGACTGCTGGACGTACGACCGTCGCGATGAAGCGGATCATGGCGTACAGCGGTCTGTTCTTCCTCTTCTTTGTTCTATTCCACGCCTACGGCAACCTCAAGTACTTTGAGGGTGAGGACGTCTACAACGGCTATGCCGCTCACCTGCGCACCATGTTCATGCCGATCCTGCCTCGTGAGGGTCTGCTATGGATTCTGCGTGCGCTTATGGTCGCCTGCCTCGTTGGGCACGCCGGCGCTGCTTTCCATCTGTGGCACCGCAACAACAAGGCTCGCGGTAACCAGAAGTACGCAGTTAAGAAGGCTCACGCAGAGTACGCAGCTTCACGCTACGCAAACCGCACCATGCGTTGGGGTGGCGTGATCCTGATTCTGTTCATTGTGTGGCACATCCTGCAGTTCACCACGCTGAACGCCACCCCCGGTGGTCACTACGTGCACGGTGACGCCTACAAGAACATGTACCTTGGCTTCCACGACGCCCCCTGGACCTACGCCATCTACTTCATCGCCCTAGCTGCGCTGGCGCTGCACGCTTGGCACGGTGTTTGGTCCGCTCTACAGACCCTGGGTGCTATCCGTGGTTCTGTAATTCCTGGCGTGCGCATCATCGCTACGCTGGTTGCCCTGGCCCTGTTTGTAGCCTTTATGGCCGTGCCTACCGCCATCCTGTTTGGCTGGGTAGACGCGCCTGCTGCTGGTTCGTGGACTGCACTGCACGGCGCAGTCGCTGGACACTGAGAGAGCGTGAAGATAAATGAGTAAAGTTATCGATGGCCTGTACCGGGTTGGCGAGGACATCGCCGACACCAAGGCCCCGCATGATGTTCCGATCGAAAAGCGTTGGGAACAGCGTAAATTCCTAGCCAAGCTAGTTAACCCGGCTAACCGCCGTAAGCTTGACGTGATTGTAGTTGGCTCCGGCCTGGCCGGTGGCGCCGCTGCCGCCTCCCTGGGCGAGCAGGGCTACAACGTCAAGGTGTTCTTCTACCAGGACTCTGCCCGTCGCGCCCACTCCATTGCGGCCCAGGGTGGTATCAACGCTGCTAAGAACTACCGCAACGACAACGACTCGGTTTACCGCCTGTTCTACGACACCGTAAAGGGTGGCGACTACCGCGCTCGTGAAGACAACGTTTACCGTCTGGCTGAGGTCAGCGCCAACATCATCGACCAGTGTGTGGCTCAGGGGGTGCCCTTCGCCCGCGAATACGGCGGTCTGCTAGACAACCGTTCCTTCGGTGGTGTGCAGGTATCGCGTACCTTCTACGCCCGTGGTCAGACCGGTCAGCAGCTACTGATCGGCGCCTACCAGGCTCTAGAGCGCCAGGTGCGCGCCGGCACGGTTAAGGAGTTCCGCCGTCACGAGATGGTTGAACTGATCGTGGTTGACGGCAAGGCTCGCGGCATTGTCACCCGTGACATGATCAGCGGCGAGATCGAGACCCACCTGGCCGACGCCGTCGTGCTAGCCACCGGTGGTTACGGCAACGTATTCTTCCTGTCCACCAACGCTATGGGCTGCAACGGTACCGCGATCTGGCGTGCTCACCGCAAGGGCGCCTACTTTGCTAACCCCTGCTACACCCAGATTCACCCCACCTGCATTCCGCAGTCCGGTGACTTCCAGTCCAAGCTGACCCTGATGAGTGAGTCGCTACGTAACGACGGACGCATCTGGGTACCCAAGAAGGCTGAAGACTGCGAGAAGGACCCGCGTCAGATTCCTGAGGAAGACCGCGACTACTACCTCGAGCGTATCTACCCCGCCTTCGGTAACCTGGTGCCCCGTGACATCGCCTCACGTCAGGCCAAGAACATGTGTGACGAAGGCCGTGGCGTTGGACCTGCCATTAAGGAAACCGACCCCGATGGCAACGAGCGCACCATGCGTCGTGGCGTCTACCTGGACTTCTCCGAGGCTATCGGGCGTCTAGGCAAGGAAGCCGTTTCTGCTAAGTACGGCAACCTGTTTGAAATGTACGAGCGCATCACCGGTGACGACCCCTACGAAGTCCCGATGCGTATTTACCCCGCCGTCCACTACACCATGGGTGGTCTGTGGGTTGACTACGACCTAGAGTCCTCCATCCCGGGTCTGTTTGTGGCTGGTGAAGCTAACTTCTCCGACCACGGCGCTAACCGCCTGGGTGCCTCCGCCCTGATGCAGGGTCTGGCTGATGGTTACTTCGTTCTGCCTGACACCATCAACAACTACCTGGCTGACATGCTGCGTGAAGGCAAGGTAGACCCCAACGCTCCTGAGATTGCTCAGGCACGTAAGGATGTTGAGAACCGAATTGACCGTCTAATGGCTTTGGACGGTAGCCGCTCGGTGGATGACTTCCACATGGCCCTGGGCCGCATTATGTGGGAGTACTGCGGTATGGAGCGTCGCGAAGACGGCCTGAAGAAGGCTGTAAAGCAGATTCGCGCGCTGAAGGAAGAGTTCTGGAAGGACGCCCGCATCACGGGTGAAAAGATGGAACTCAACCAGTCCCTAGAGAAGGCTGGACGCCTACTGGACTTCTTCGAGCTAGCTGAGCTGATGTGTATTGACGCTCTGCACCGGCGCGAATCCTGTGGTGGCCACTTCCGTGCAGAATCTCAGACCCCCGAGGGTGAGGCCCTGCGTCATGACGACGAGTTCCTCTACGTGGGCGCCTGGGAATGGACTGGTGAAAACCAGCCCCCGATCCTGCACAAGGAACCCCTTGTTTACAACGACATTGAACTGAAGCAGCGGAGCTACAAGTGAACATCAAGCTGAAGATCTGGCGTCAAAAGAACAAGGACACCGCCGGTCACTTTGAAGAGTACTCGCTAAGCGGCATCGAGGAGCACATGAGCTTCCTTGAAATGCTAGACGTGCTTAACGAGCGTCTATTCAAGGAGGGCAAGGAGCCGGTAGCCTTCGACTCTGACTGCCGTGAAGGTATTTGTGGCCAGTGTGGCCTGGTAATCAACGGTATGGCCCACGGCCCGATCCGTTCGACCACCTGCCAGCTACACATGCGTCACATCGCTGAGGACCCCTCGTTCTCTGACGGTGACACCATCACCATCGAGCCTTGGCGCGCAACCGGTTTCCCGGTACTCAAGGACCTGATTGTGGACCGTTCCGCCCTGGACCGTATCGTCCAGGCCGGTGGTTACATCTCGGTCAACACCGGTGCGGCCCCGGAGGCACACTCCGTGCCCGTCGAAAAGCCCAAGGCCGACCGTGCCTTCGAGGCTGCCGCCTGCATCGGTTGTGGTGCTTGCGTGGCTGCTTGCCCCAACGCCTCGGCCATGCTGTTTACCGCAGCTAAGATCACTCACCTGGGTCTACTGCCTCAGGGCCAGCCTGAGCGCTACATCCGCGTGATCAACATGCTTAACCAGCATGATGCGGAGGGCTTCGGTGGTTGCACCAACATTGGTGAATGCGCCGCTGTATGCCCCAAGAGCGTGCCGATCGACGTGATCAGCCAGCTCAACCGCGACATGGGTAAGGCCCGTTTCAAGGGCGTACGCGTCCACTGAGTTTGGCTTAACGCCACCATTCGTCTCATTTGAGACGGCCACCGGTTCCCGGTACTACGCAAGTAGGCCGGGAACCGTTTTTGGTATTAGCGCCAGGGGACTAGACTAGAACCGTGAGCGATCCTTTGGTTCTAGGTGTGGAATCCACCTGCGATGAGACCGGTGTAGCCCTGGTACGAGGCCGTGAGTTGCTGGGGGATGTAACCGCCACTTCCATGGATAAATATGCGCGTTATGGGGGCATCATCCCCGAAATTGCCTCGCGCGCGCATTTAGAGTCTTTTGTTCCTACCCTTAACGCGGCCTTAGATAAGGCGGGCGTTGATCTACATGATGTTGATGCCATTGCTGTTAGTGCAGGTCCGGGCCTGATTGGCTCGCTAACTGTGGGTATTAGCGCGGCCAAGGCTCTAGCGGTGGCGCTAGATAAACCCATCTACGGGGTTAACCACGTAATTGGTCACCTGGCTGTGGACGAGCTAGTTGACGGCCCCTTCCCGCAACGTTTTGTGGGTTTGATCGTCTCCGGCGGTCACTCAAACATTCTGGCTATTAACAATATTGCTACCGACGTGCGTGAGCTGGGTGGCACTCTCGACGACGCCGCCGGGGAGGCCTTCGATAAGGTGGGGCGCCTGTTGGGGCTGCCTTACCCGGGTGGTCCGCATGTGGATAGGCTCAGCCAAACCGGTGCCCCAACTAAGATCCGCTTCCCGCGTGGTCTGTCGGCAGCCAAAGACAAGGAACGTCACCGCTATGACTTCTCCTTCTCTGGCCTAAAGACTGCGGTGGCCCGCTATGTGGAGAGCCTGCGCGCCCAAGACCAGCCCATTCCGTCCGCCGATATTTGTGCTTCTTTCTCTGAGGCGGTTAATGACTCACTGACCGCCAAAGCGGTGCAGGCATGCCTGGACACTGATTGCGACACCCTGGTGGTGGGCGGCGGTTTTTCTGCTAACTCGCATCTACGCGCCCTAGCCGCTGAGCGCTGCGCGGCTGCCGGTATTACCCTGCGCCTGCCTCCGCTACGTTACTGCACCGACAATGGGGCCCAGATTGCCGCCATCGGTAGCGCCCTAGTGCGGGCCGGGGTAGCGCCCTCGTCATTGGACTTTGCCCCCGACTCGGGCATGAGCCTGTCGCAAACCGTTATGCCCTAGTGGCTGTGCTGGCTTAGTGAGCGCGCTGGCCTAATTGCTGCGCTGACCGGGCGGTTGAAACCTTAAACGGGTTGCATCCGCCCTTTTGTTTGCAGGCTGGCCCGATAGTACAAAACTAAACTAATTTCACTATAAGCCGGTGGCCTAGTCGCTAGAGAGGCCACCGGTGTGGCGCGTAGCATGTGTTTGTTACTTTCTAGCAAGGAATTTAATGAGCACAATATTCACGCTGCTGCGTAGTTTACGCCGATATTGGGGCGCATCGATCCTCACGCCGCTATTTATTATCGGCGAAGTCATTTTTGAATGTTTAATTCCGCTGATCATGGTCAGTTTGGTGGATAAGCTGGACGGCCATAGCCTAGGCCCGGTAGTACACCTGGGCCTGATTTTGGTGGCCTTGGCAACAGCCTCCCTGGCTTGCGGTATTCTTTCAGCGCGTTTTGCGGCCACAGCCGCCACCGGTCTGTCGCGAAATCTGCGTCAGGACATGTTCTTTAAGGTGCAGGAATTTTCCTTCGCCGACATCGACAAATTCTCCACTTCCTCCCTGGTCACCCGTATGACCACGGACGTAACTAACGTCCAAAACGCCTTCGGAATGCTGATCCGTATCGCCGTGCGCGTGCCGCTGATGATTATTTTCTCGGTGGTTATGGCCTGGCGTATTAACTCGGATATGGCGCTGATTTTCCTGATCATGGTGCCCTTCTTGGCGGCTATCCTGTTCGGGATTGTGCGGTATGTATTCCCGCTGTTTAGGCGCATCTTCAAAAAGTACGACGCGCTAAACAACTCAGTGCAGGAAAACATTGCGGCTATCCGCGTGGTTAAGTCTTTTGTCACTGAGGAGCACGAAACCAAGAAGTTCAACCGCGCCTCGCAGGATGTGCGTAAAGACTTCACCCACGCTGAAATCGTATTGGCTCTTAACGGCCCGGTGATGATGTTCTTCATCTTCGCCGCCATCATGCTGGTGGATTACCTGGGTGCCTCCATGATTGTCAGCTCCGGCGCCACCAGCCTAACTAAGGGTGGTTTAACCGCACTGATCACCTACGGTATTCAGATTCTGAGCCAAATGATGATGCTGGCTTTCATCTTCGTGATGACCACCATGGCTGCCGAGTCTGCCCACCGTATCGCTGAGGTGCTCAAGCACAAGCCCACCCTGACCTCGCCTAAGCGCGGGGTTAAGGAAGTTACTGACGGTAGCGTCAGCTTTGAACACGTCTCCTTCCGTTACAGCGACGACGCCGAAGCTAACGCCCTCAGCGACATCAACCTAACCATTCCTTCCGGCTCCACCCTGGGAATCGTGGGTGGCACTGGTTCGTCTAAGACCTCCCTGATCCAGCTGATCTCGCGTCTATACGATGTCAACGATGGCGTAGTGCAGGTAGGGGGAGTGGACGTACGCGACTATGACCTAGAGACGCTACGCGACGCCGTCGCCGTCGTGCTGCAAAAAAACGTGCTGTTCTCTGGGACCATTGCCGAAAACCTACGCTGGGGTAACCCGCAAGCCACCGACGAGCAGGTGATCCACGCCGCCAAACTGGCCCAAGCCGACGAGTTCGTGCGCCAGCTACCGGGAGGCTACGACTACAAGATTGAACGCGGGGGCACCAACGTTTCTGGTGGTCAAAAGCAGCGTCTGTGTATTGCGCGGGCGTTACTGAAGAAACCCAAGATTTTGATTTTGGATGACTCCACCTCCGCCGTCGACACCAAAACCGACGCCCTAATTAGGCGTGCTTTTGAAAGCGAAATCCCTGATACCACCACGATTATCATTGCTCAGCGTCTGTCCTCAGTTGAGCACGCTGACCAGATTGTGGTGCTAGATGATGGGCGCGTTAAGGAATGCGGCACGCACGAGGAGCTGATGGCTTTGGGCGGCGAATACCGTGAAATCTATGACTCCCAGAACTCTGCCAGTGTAAGCGCGGTGGCCTGATATGAGTGACCAGCAGGAACTAGAACCGGGCGCCAAGCAGATGGAACAGGAACTGGCTGAGCAGAGCCAATCACCTCGAGCCCAGGCAATTGCCAACCAGCCAGAGCGTGAAGCTAAGGCGGGGGATAAGGCGGATGACCAGGCAGAGAATAAGGCGTCGGGAGAACCCGAGGACAAAGCAGCTGATAAAGAAGCTGGCGAGCCGAAACTGGAGTCAATCGACCACCCCTTCGGGCGGCTGCTGCGCTACGTATTTAAGTATTACCGGCTGCGTCTGGTAGTTTCGGCGTTCTGCATTGTGGTGGCGGCTATCGCCAGCGCAGTGGGTGCTATCTTCATGCAGCAAATCATCGATAACGTGGTTACCCCGGGGCTAGCGGCCGGCTCTATGGCGCCAGTGCAAGATAAACTGGTGCAGCTAGTGGGCCTGATGGGAGCCATTTTTGCGGCCGGTGTGCTGGCTGCTTACATCTCCACCCGCATGATGGCTATCGTCACCCAGGGCACCTTAAAACACATGCGTGACGACATGTTTGCGCGTATGGAGACCCTGCCACTGCGGTTTTTTGACACCCACCCGCACGGCGCCGTCATGTCTACCTACACCAACGACACTGACGCAATCCGTCAGCTCATTGGCCAGTCACTACCAACTCTGCTGCAGTGCGGGCTAACCCTGGTGGTGCTGGTGCTAACCATGCTGTACTACTCGGTGTGGCTGGCCCTGGTGGTGTTCTTGATTGCTGGCCTGATGATGTTTATAACCCGTGATCTGGGTGGTAAATCCGCCAAGTTCATGGTTAAACAGCAGCGCTCACTGGCCGATGAAGAAGGCTTCATTGAAGAAATGATGGACGGCCAGAAGGTAGTCCAGGTCTTCAACCACGAGCAGGCCGCTAAGGAAGAATTCCTAAAGTACAACCGTGAACTGTTTGAAAACTCCCAGAAAGCTAACCGTTTCGGTAACGTACTAATGCCGGCCCTGGGCAATATCGGCAACATTATGTACGTGGTTATTGCCATTATTGGCGGCATCCTAATCTTGGAGGAACTACCTAACCTGACCCTGACCGGGATTAACGTGGTCAGCGTGGGCGTGGTGGTTTCCTTCCTGGGTATGGTGCGTAACCTGTCGCAAACCATTGGGCAGATGTCCATGCAGGTGCCCATGATTGCCTTGGGTATGGCCGGGGCCGGGCGCGTGTTTGCGCTAATCGAGCAGGAACCTGAAGCTGACGAAGGCTATGTGGGCCTAGTGCGGGCCAAGGTGGATGCTAACGGTGAGGTAACCCCCACCCAGGAGCGCACCGGGCACTGGGCTTGGCGTCACCCCCACCAGGCTGAAGGCACGGTTACCTACACGCCGCTGCGCGGCGAAATTGTGATGGAGCACGTGGATTTCTCTTATGACGGTAAGAAAGAAATCCTCCACGACATCTCCCTGTGGGCTAAGCCGGGGCAAAAGATTGCTTTTGTGGGGGCTACCGGCGCCGGTAAAACCACTATCACCAACCTAATCAACCGTTTCTACGACATTGATGACGGCAAGATCCGCTATGACGGCATCAATATCAACAAAATTCACAAGTCTGACCTGCGCCGTTCACTAGGCGTGGTATTGCAGGACGTGAAGCTGTTTACCGGCACGGTGATGGACAACATCCGCTATGGGCGCTTAGACGCCACCGATGAGGAATGTATTGCGGCAGCTAAGCTGGCTAACGCAGACTCCTTTATCCGGCGTTTACCCCAGGGCTACGACACCATGCTGACCGGTAACGCCGCTAACCTGTCTCAAGGCCAGGCGCAGCTGATCTCTATTGCTCGCGCGGCAGTGGCTGATCCGCCCGCCATGATCTTGGATGAGGCCACCAGCTCCATTGACACCCGCACTGAAGCTTTAGTGCAGGCCGGTATGGATAACCTGATGAAAGGCCGCACCGTATTCGTAATTGCGCACCGCCTATCCACTGTGCGTAACTCTGATGCGATTATGGTGCTAGACCACGGGCGCATTATTGAACGCGGTAGTCACGATGAATTGCTGGCTAAACGCGGGGTCTACTACCAGCTTTACACCGGTGCTTTTGAACTGGAGTAAACGCTAAAACTAGTGTGGGGGGCGCGGCCAAAAGGTCGCGCCCCCCCACGTTTGTATGCGTGGCTTTTGTTTTCCTGTTTAACAATTGTCTACAAAAACTAGTGTGGTCCCTGCGCTGCGCGCAGGGACCACACTATGTTTAGCAGCTGCTATTTCAAATAGAGGCTAGTAACTGCCTAGATACTTCAGCAGATTACTTCCAGTCAGCGGGAATCGGGTAGCCGTCACGCTTCCAGCCCTCGGCACCGAAGGGCCACATGGCGCTGGTCCAGTAGTAGCTCTTGCCGGCCGGCAGGGACGGGTCGTTCTGGGTGAAGTAGTAGGTCCACACACGCGGGATACCGGTAATGGTGGATACGCCGTTCTTGATAGTACGAGTCTCGGAGTGAGAGTCGATGTACTGGGCTACAGCTACATTGTCTTCCGGCTGAGTACCGCCGATGGTGCCCTTAGCGTTGAAGTAGAAGTTACCGCGGTAAACGCTGCGGTAAGGCACGAAGTTCTCGGGGTGCTCAAAGCCCATGGAGCGGATCTTTTCGTAAGCGTCAGCCACAACATCAGCAGGCAGGGAGTTAACGTTTACTGCGGTGGGCAGCGGCCAGCCGTTGGTTTCGCTGATGCGCTGGGTTACGGCAGCCTTGTTCTCGTTACCGGCCCAGTCATACCAAGCCCTGTCCTGGTAGTAGGTATTCCTACCGGCCAGACCAGAGTGCTCGATGGTGTCGAACTTTACGATGTAGTTCTTGTGGATCCAGTCGATGCTGGCTACCTCGGTAATGTAGGCAGGCTTACCCATGCCACTGGTCTGACGACGCGGGCCGGGGTTGTCAGCGGCGTTACCGGCGAGAGCGGTGGTCTCGGTGGGGTAGATCTTGCCGTTGGGGTTTTGCCACTTAACGTTGGCAATACGGAAACCGTAGTCGTTCTTGTTGCCCGAGGCGCGGTTGCCGTACTGCAGGCTGTTACCGATCAGGAAGGAGTAGCTGCGCGGGTTGTCAGCGTACTGGTGGCACTGAGTGGAGGCGTAGGTGTTGTTCCACCATAGCTTGGGCTCAACTACGCGGGAGGTGGTGGCGGCACTAGCCTGCGCGCCAATAACGAGCACGGGGGCGCTCCAAGCTGCCCCCTTAAGGGTTGCGCGGCGAGAAATATCGCTCATGATGTTTACCTTCGACAGATTCGAGTTGGGGATAGTTTTGAGGCTAACTATCTCTAAGGGGGAGAGTCAACTGCATAAGGAATATAAATAACCAAAATCACCGCAATCAACACAAAATCGTATATTTAACTCAATTATTCACGGTTTAAAACCTTGAACTGAGAGTTACACAACTTGCGTGTGGCTTGAGATGTTCAACTATTTATATTGGGTGTGCGCATGCTGACCGCTAGGTAAAGACCTTAACTAAGCAACCTGGGATTTAACTGAGAGTAACCTGGAAGTGGTGACTCAATTTGATTACGCAGTCAATTATGAATATAAGCTCAGACATTTAAGTCAGTTTGTTGGCTCAACCAATAAAGCGATAGCTTTGCCACGTCCCTTATTGCCTTGGCGAGTTAATACTATTGTCGCTTGTTTAGTGCCTTGCAGGTGCAAACGCTTGCGTAAAGCCTCGGGTTCAACGTCAATCCCGCGCTTGTGGATCTCTAGTGCGCCGATGTCAGCGCGCTTGGCCCAGGCCTTCAATGCCGAGGGTTTAGTGGGTAAAGTCTGCACAATTTTCCAGGCCCTTACAAATGGAATTAAATCGTTAGGCAATACACAATTACCTGTTAAATAAGCTAATTGTGGGGCTATTGGGGCAGCTGTTAATTGTTCGGCAACTTTAGCTACTAAACCTGCGCGAATCACCGCCCCATCAGGCTCAAATAGATACTCACCCAGTTCAGGTGCAGCTCCAAGCTGGGCTGGGGCAATGGAAGGGCTATTTTCCTTATCTAGCAGGCGGTGGGCGCCGTCGTCGTCAATAACTAAAGCGCTACGGCCGCTACCTTCCAGCGCTAAATCACCACACCAAATACCGGCCTCAATAACCGCGCCGTGATCACTAATCCACTGCACGTGAGCGTCACTAGGTAAAGCCGCATAATCAATACCGGGAGCCACCTTAACGCCCAAGTTAGGTACTTGCTGGCGCCAAGAAAGCACCGTACTCAGCGCCGGCGACCAAGCCTCAGGGTCACTAATGCGCCGCCCGTTAGCGCGCCGAGCCGGGTCAGCAAAAATTGCATCCACCCCCAGCTGGGCTAAATCCAAGCTGGTGGCGTCGGCATTAATTACCTGCACCTGCTCATAGGGCATTAGGTTTACTGTAGCCAGGGCGGCGGTAGCCTCATCCAGCTCGACGGCGCTGACCTGCAAACCCAGCTCAGCCAGGGCCAGGGTGTCAGAGCCAATTCCGCAACCCATGTCGGCCACATGCCTAGCACCGGCCTTAACGAAGCGCTGTGCGTGTAGCGCGGCCACCTGTAAACGACTAGCCTGCTCCACGCCGTCGGGAGTAAACAGCATGCGCTGGGCGTAGGGGCCAAACTTGGCCTGGGCCTTGTCTCGCAAACGCTGCTGAGTTAGGGCGGCCGCAATCAGCTCGGGGGAGTAGCCCTGCTTGCGCAGTGCCACGGCCACTTTCAATGCCTGATCAGGCTGGTAATCGGGAAGGTTGGCTAGGAGCTGCCAGCCTTCAGGGGTCAACAGCGGTGCGAAGGTGGTAGCGTCCATGCCTAGATAATGCCATAGGTAGGCCCGCAACAATGTCATAGGTGCGCCTGCAATAATGCTGTAGGCAGCTCGCGCAAACTCCACCGTGGGCGAAAGTTCAGGCAGATTTTGGCACTCGCGTTGACTGAGTGCTAACTGCGTCGTAAGTTATTCATCGTTAAGGCATGTTCCACATGCCCTCCGGCGTGCTGTGCCGCTGACCCCCGCGACGGCAGAGGTGCAACAGGCTGCTGGGCATACTATGCGTAAAGGAGGAGTCGTTATGTCCGTCTCCATCAAGCCGCTCGAAGACCGCGTGGTCATCCAGACCGTCGAGGCCGAGCAGACCACCTCTTTCGGTCTAGTCCTGCCCGACACCGCCAAGGAAAAGCCCCAGGAGGGCAAGGTTGTGGCAGTAGGCCCCGGCCGCATTGACGACAATGGCAAGCGCGTTCCGGTGGATGTCGCTGAGGGTGACCTGGTCATCTACTCCAAGTACGGCGGCACCGAGGTCAAGTACGACGGCGAAGAGTACCTAATCCTCTCCGCTCGCGACATCCTAGCTGTGGTTACCAAGTAACCTTCCCAGCTTGTGCGGCCCGTCCCGGTAGGGGCGGGTCGTTTTGTTTGTGCGGAAGCTATTTGCGCACGTTAGACGGCAAGTGTTAAAGCGAGTGCTAAGACCTGAGCTGGCAGCTAAAAGCGCTGGTGGGGTGCTCGCTAAACCGGGGGTGAGGTGCCCTCAAAACCAAGGGGCAGGCGCCCGCTAAACCGGGGGTGGGGTCACAGACCCCGCAGGCACAATCGCCTCAGGCGTCAGGCGCCCACAAAACCGGGGATGAGGTGCCCGCTAAACCGGGGGGTAGAAGCCGCAGCTTTATAAGGTGGAAAAAGCCACCTTTGTGAGACCTTGGAACCTTAACCTCAAAGGCATAACCTTAGAAAGGTGAACGAGTCCATCACCAATAGCGACATCTTTGCCCCCACTGGTCTAACCTATGACGACGTCCTCCTACTGCCTAGGCTGACCGACGTCGTCCCCTCCGAAGTGGACACTACCGCTCGGTTGACACGTAACATTTCCCTACACATTCCGCTAATTTCAGCGGCCATGGACACCGTAACTGAAGCTGATATGGCCATTGCTATGGCTCGTCAGGGCGGTATTGGTATTTTGCACCGCAACCTATCCATTGAGGATCAGGCCCAGCAGGTGCGACGCGTAAAGCGTAGTGAATCAGGTATGGTTTCGGATCCGGTAACTGTTGGCCCGGATGCCACCATCGCCGAACTAGACAAGCTATGCGGTCAGTACAAGGTTTCGGGTTTGCCCGTTGTGGGTGCTCAGGGGCGCCTGCTAGGTATTATCACCAACCGTGACCTGCGTTTTGTCCCTGCCGAGCGCTGGGAAGAACTAAGCGTTTCTGACTGTATGACCCCGCGTGAAAAGCTAATCACCGGTTATGTAGGTATCTCTCGCGAAGAAGCCAAGACCCTGCTGGCTGACAACCGCATTGAAAAGCTGCCGATTGTTGACGACGATGACCGTCTAACTGGTCTGATCACCGTCAAGGACTTCGTTAAGACTGAACAGTACCCCCACGCCACCAAGGATGCTTCTGGGCGTCTGATGGTGGGTGCCGCCCTGGGCTACTGGGGTGACACTTGGGAGCGCGCCGTGGCGCTGGCTGACGCCGGCGTGGATGTGCTGGTGGTTGACACCGCTAACGGTGGCGCCAAGCTGGCTTGCGACATGATCACTCGCCTCAAGAACGACCCGCAGTTCCACGGCATCGACGTTATCGGCGGTAACGTAGCTACCGCTGAGGGTGCTCAGGCCCTTATTGACGCTGGCGCGGACGCGGTTAAGGTGGGTGTGGGCCCGGGCTCCATCTGTACCACCCGTGTGGTGGCCGGCGTGGGTGTGCCGCAGGTAACCGCCGTATATGAGGCTGCTAAGGCCTGTAAGGCTGCTGGTGTGCCGCTAATTGCCGACGGCGGTCTGCAGTATTCTGGCGACATTGCTAAGGCCATTGTGGCTGGTGCTGACACTGTAATGGTTGGCTCCCTGTTGGCTGGCTGCACCGAGTCTCCTGGTGACCTGGTGTTCGTTAACGGTAAGCAGTGGAAGCGCTACCGTGGCATGGGCTCACTGGGTGCCATGAGCTCGCGTGGCCGCAAGTCCTACTCTAAGGACCGCTATTTCCAGGCTGATGTCAGCGGCGACGACAAGATTGTCCCCGAAGGCATTGAGGGTCAGGTGCCCTTCTCTGGTTCACTAGCCTCTGTGGTTTACCAGCTGATCGGTGGTCTGCACCAGTCCATGTTCTACCTGGGTGCCCGCACTATCGGTGAGCTTAAGGCTAACGGCCAGTTTGTGCGCATCACCTCTGCTGGTCTGAAGGAAAGCCACCCGCACGACGTGCAGATGGTAGTTGAGGCCCCCAACTACTCCGGCCGCCAGTAACTCCAGCAACTACAGACAAACACAGACATATACAGGCAAAATCGTCCGTTCCCTATAAAAATTCCATGGGGTTTTATAGGGAACGGACGATTTGTCAGTATTTGTGAGGGCCAAACTCTGAGCTAGGTCAAAGACCTATACAAACTTATGCAGATGCTTAGGTAGGACGTGACCCTGCCTGGCGGATGACCTGATCCAGGGCTTGGCTTAGCTTCAGTGCTGGTCTGGCTTCAGGGCTTGCGTAGATAGCTTCAGATCTGGCCGGGCTTTAAGCCTTGCCCGGTTATGGACATTGCGTAGCTGCTATGTCTAGACCTATTTCAGTGCACTTGAACCATCACTTCCTCTATGGGGTGGTGATGTGTTGAAACTAAGCCAGTGGTTGGCTCGCCTCGAAAATCACTTTTCCTGCGGCGTGGTGTCGTGAGAATTTCTTATGAGCTGGAACTTATGAACCAGCAGCTCAGAGCCCCTTATGGTGTGGTGCCGTAGGAGTCAGCGAAGTAGAGGTTGAACGGTGACGAGGTTTCGGTGGTGGTGACTGTGCCGTTGACTTGGTGCCATTGGGTTTGGCCGGCTATGCGCCACCGGGCCGACCAGGAAGTACGTAGTTTGATTACGTATCCGTTGCCGGTTACCTCATAGGCATGACTAACCGTGTAGTTAGGGTAGGGTGTGCCGGGGTCTGTGGTGTCGAAGGACTGTCCGTCTCCCCAGTCCCAGTTAAAAGACACGGGTGTCGCCTCAACTTCAATGGGTGTTCCCAACAAAGTTATGTTGAAGGTTTGTTTATCTGGGCTGGTCCACACCATCATGGGTTGTTTGAAAATAACGAATATTTCCCCGCTCGGGTAGCGATTGATACCGGAGCCGTGTGGGATAAGTCGGGCTACTTGCTCGTTACTGACCGTGGTAGGACCGGCAGCCAAAGGCGCACCAGTGTTGACTTGGGCTGTGCATTCTTGGGGAGGCCCCGGGGCCAACCCCATTGTCATGAGTACTTCTAGCTGTGGCAGTAGGCATTTTTGGGCGTATTCTTCAGCGGCTCGTTTAGCTGCTTCAGGGTCTACCGGCCCGGCCGGCTCGGCCACCGCAGAAAACCCGCCAGGACTAGTCGTAGTCTCAGCTGCGCCAAAAATATAGCCACTTCCACTATTGTCGCTATCTCCGGTAATTTTTGATGGTATCGGAGTTGATAACGCAATTGTTGGAACTAGTAAATATATTAATTGTTTAACGCTCACGATTAAAAGCTACCTTAACGATCCATTGTGTTCCGTTGTATTCAAGTTTTACGCCTGCATAGCGTGATTGTTTTGGGAAATATTCAATTTCTCCATCCCCGCCATAGCTAGTGTAAGCTTCGCGTTCGAAATTAACTTGTATTACTACATCGTCTTTGAAGTCGTCCCTACGGAAAGCCGCAGTAAAATTAACTGCAACCGGGTCAGTCCAACCACCAGAAGTATGATTTTCAGTCGCGTATTTTACTGGTGCGATAGCGGTAGATTCATCACCGTTGCATAGTGCTTTGTATGCATCTACCTTGCCGGTGGTGTAGATGTAGTAGTGCAGTTGCACCCAGTATTTGGCGGTAGCGATTGCGCCGTCGTCACTGTTAACCGTGATCAGTTCTGGTTTGGGCGGTGGCGGCGTAGCCAGAGCCCGCTTCTTAGAGGCTTCCAGCTCTGGAGTCATAGTTATAGTCGGGCTGGCGGTCGCTGTGGGGGTGCTGGTTGCGGTAGGTGCACCGGTGCCTTTGGCTTTGCCGCTAGCCTTGGCTGTAGTAGCAGCTGTCTTAGCTTGCGTGCTGGCGACGGCGCCCTTAGCGCTGCCAGTACTCGAAGAGTTTTGTCCTTGATTGTCACTGCACCCACTCAACCCCGAGCAGGCCAGTAACGTTAAGGCCAGTGCTGCCTGCAGATACCGTTTATTTGTTGAGGCCCCCATTGTGTTCCCCCATGGTTTATCTACACTGATGAAGCTTTAAGGGAGTGTTGGGGAAGTATTACAAAGCATGGTACATAACACTCCATACTGTTGGAGTGCTATATACTGTGTTTAGTAATGTCAAATATTTTAGATCTGCAATCTGAATCTCGCAGGCAAATCAAAAAACCTGCACTAATGTGTCTCAAACCACTAATAAAACTGAGAAAAATTGCTTCCTAGGTATCGCATTGGGTGCAGGTTGGGTCCGGTTGAGGCAGCGTCAGCGTTGTTTGCTTTGGCGACGCCGCCACCCGGCTTGGTTGAGTCGCTAGCGTTTGGGTCGCCAGCATTTATGTCTGGCTTGATTGTGCCGTGGATGAGTGGCGCAGGTGTTGGCTGTAATAGCAGCGTTTGTGCCACGCCACCCCGATAGTTTTATCAGGCAACAGTGGTGCAACATGGCGGCATTAAAACTAGTGCCGCTGAGCATGGCACGCTCTGGCAATACTGAAACTAGCGCCATCTGCGTGGCACCTAGATAGAGCCTCCGCTGCATTCCCTCATGATCAACATTGCTTGATTAGTTAAGGAAGTGATGAGGACTGCTACAAAACATGCTACATAACGCCCCACATTATTAGGTTGCTGTTTAGAGCGTTTAGTAATGCGTGGGTTAGTGTGTTTGGTGATACGTAAAATTTTAGGCTCACCCTGAGCCCTACATGGCTAAATCAAAATCCTGGAACAACACCTCATAAATCCGCGTCTGTATCTACAAAAAACCATGCACGCGCTACCGAGCAGGTCAAACGGCCAGGGTTCGCTTAGCCCAGGTCGGGCAGTCGGGGCTGCTCAGCCCAGCTCGAGCGGGCAGGGTTCGTTCAGTCAAGGGTGAGCGGATAAACCTCGCTCAGCCCAGCTCAAGCGGCCAAGGCTCTCTCGGTCAAGCTCAAAACGGCCAAGCCTCGCTCAGCCCAGGTCAAGCGGCCAAGATTCGCTAGCGGGAACGGCATCAGGGCGCGTCTTACTGAGCCACTGGTTGAAGGAGCGCGCCCACTTGGCGTGCGAGCGAGCTTGCCAAGCATTAGCCTCAGTCAGGTTTAACTGTGCCAACTGCTTGTGTTTGAGTGCCATTGTCTGCAAGACATCCAATGTGGCCTGCACATCTACCTCAGCGGTGTGCAGCCGCTCGTCGTTTTCGACGCCGTAAACCTCAATCAGGTTCTCCAACTTGCGCTTGCCCTTACGCCAGCGCTCTAGCTCCCGATCCAGTACCAGCGGATCTAGCACCGGCGTTGGCTCGCCGCCCAAGCGCTCGGTTAGTGTGGCCAGGCCGTGGCGCTTAAGCTCAGATTCCATCAGGGTTAGGTCATAGCTGGCGTTAAAAATGACTAGCGGAATCGACGCCTGCAGCGCCTCAACAATGTGGGTGGCGAGCTGCTCCAAAACCTCCTCAATGGGGGCGCCGTGAGTTTTAGCCACCTCGTTGGTAATTCCGTGCACGGCCGTGGCGCCGGCGGGAATCTCGACGCCGGGATTGGCCAGCCAGGTGCTTACGGTGTCTTGGGTGCGGGTGGGGGCGTCGCTACTGGCAGGGCGGAACACCAAAGCGGCCGTCACCAGCCGGTCATGGCGAGGATCAACCCCGGTAGTTTCCGTATCGAAGCCCAATAAGGGGCCGTTAAACCATGGTGTGCTCATGTTTTCTCCTGGTGGATGCGATTTGGTGGATAAGTTGTGCTTTGATGGCTGACGGCTGCCGGGGTACCTATAGCGCCGGGTGTCGGGTGCCAGGTGCCTGGGCTGCCGGATTGGCTAGGCCGCAGGTGCCGATGCAATGACAGGCAATGCTGCCGGCATGACAGTCCGGGCCGGGTGTTACTTTAAGTTTGGCATGTCTATACCCCTCGCTAAGGTGCCATTTTTACGTCATTTTGGCGGGGATAGGGGAGCGCCGGGGGCAGAGGCGGCGGCAGGGGCGGAGGATAGGGGCAGGAGCGGGGGACAGGAGTGACGGCAGGGGTGGGGGTAACGCCGGTGGCGGGGGCGACGACGTCGTAAAAGCCAGCTGGAACTGAAAGCTGTCTGCTGCTAGGACTGAAAGCCTACGCTAAGTCCTTACAGGCGCTGTACAGACAATCAAACCAGTATGTTTGCCAAAAAATTTATTTACCCACTTAACTCAGGTGAAATTTTGACCTAGAACACGGTAAAGTAATACCCAGCACGCGCGGCGACCTGCGGCGCGTTCTCATAGCTACCAGCCAACGCTGGCAATAACTTCAGTCAAGGAGAATGTTTATGGCACAGGTAACCGCCACCATCGCCTCCAAGGTCGGCCTACACGCTCGTCCTGCCGCTGCTTTCGTCAAGGCCGTTGGCGAACAGGGCATCCCGGTCACCATTGCCAAGGAAGGCGGCAGCCCGGTAGACGCTTCCTCCATCCTCGGTGTCATGACCCTAGGCGCCACCTTCGGTGACGTCGTCACCCTGACCAGCGAGGCCGAGGGTGCCGAGGCCGGTCTGGAAGCCCTCAAGGCTCTGCTAGAGACCGACCTGGACGCCTGATACGTCTGAACTTAGCCCCCGCCAGCGTTTTTACGCAGCGGGGGTTTTTGTTTGTCTTTAGTATTGGCCTATGACGACTGTTGTTGCGGTAGATGGGTCGGCCCTGGGTAATCCCGGTCCGGCTGGTTGGGCTTGGTACGTGGACGAAAACTGCTGGGCGGCTGGGGGATGGCCTAGCAGCAGCAATAATCGTGGCGAACTTACAGCGCTGTTGGAGCTGCTGAAAGCCACTGCCCCCACCAATGAGGAATTACATGTACTGGCTGATTCGCAGTACGTGATTAATTCGGTGACTAAATGGATAGCGGGCTGGAAAGCTAATGGTTGGCGTAAATCAGATAAAAAACCAGTGGTTAATGTTGACTTAATGCAGGCTATCGATAAAGCTATTACTGGTCGTAAGGTGAGTTTTGAATGGGTGCGTGGTCACAGCGGCCACCCCCTCAATGAAGCCGCTGATGATAAGGCCCGCGCCGCCGCCAGGGCTTATCAGCATCACAGCTCGGTGGAGAGTGGCCCGGGGTGGACTCGCGGGGAAAATAAGGGGACTACGACGACGGCGCCCGGCTCAGCTCAGGGGTCGACGACGGCGCCCGGCTCAGCTCAGGGATCGAAATCTGCTAGTAAAGCTGCTAGCCAGCCAAATAAAAAAGAGCATGCGAAGACTAGTGCTAGTGCGTCAGATGAGGTGAAAACTACGTCTAGCCAACAAAAAATTGCTAATGCACAGCAGAGCATCGCTGCTTTGCAACAACAGATTGCGCAGACGCAACGAGAAATTGCTTCAGAACAGCAAAAGATAGTTGCCGCCCACCAAAGTATTGCGGCGATTCAACAAAATCTCGCGGCAGCTCAACAAGGCATTGTGACAATTCACAAGAAGGCTACGGCAGCTCAACAAAGCATTATGACGATTCAACAAAAGATCGCGGCAGCACAACAAAAGATCGCCAAGATTCAACAAAAGATTGCTAGTGCACAGCAAACAATTGTCTCAGCGCAGCAAGAAATTTTGTCTGCTAACCGCCACGGCGGACGCGCTAAATCAGCTGACCCTAACCCCGACACCCTGTTTTAGGGGCAGGCCGCACGTTTAACGTGAAACAAAAAGATGTGGGCCGGAATGTAAATTCCGGCCCACATTGCTTTTAAACCCGGTTAGCTTTGCGGCAACAACGCGGCGCCACTGGCGCCAGCGCTGTTGCCAGCGTGGCCAGGCGGACTGCGCGGCTAGGCTTTGCGCGCTGCCAGGCGGCTAGCGCCCAGTGCCTGATTTGGTGGTGGCCAGGGCGTCGGCGCCGCTAGTAGTAGCGCGGCTAATGTCTCAGACCAGGGTCATGGCCTGGCGGGCGATGGCCAGCTCCTCGTTGGTGGGTACTACCAGCACCTTCACCTTCGAGTCGGGGGTGGACACCACGCGCGGCTCGGGGCTGCGCTGGTTGTTGGCCTGCTCATCTAGCTCAACCCCCAACCAACCCAGGCGAGCGCACAGCTCGGCGCGAATGGCGGCGTCGTTCTCACCAATACCAGCGGTGAAGGTGAGGGCATCTAGACCACCCATGACGGCGGTGTAAGAACCCACGTACTTGAGTAGGCGGTGAATGTAGATGTCCATGGCTTCGCGGGCCTGGGTGTCGCCGGCGTCGATACGCTTCCACACTTCACGCATGTCGTTGTCGCCGCACAGGCCCTTCATACCGGACTCGCGGTTGAACAGGTGGTCCAGCTCCTGGGCGTCCATCCCGGCCACGCGGGCCAGGTGGAATACCGCAGCCGGGTCGATGTCGCCGGTGCGGGTACCCATAACCAGGCCCTCCAGCGGGGTTAGACCCATGGAGGTGTCTACTGCGCGTCCGCTCACAACAGCGGAGGCACTGGCGCCGTTACCCAGGTGCAGCACAATCTGCTTGAGGTCATCGCGTCCCAGCAGCTGGCTGACAGTAGAGGAAACGTACTGGTGGCTGGTGCCGTGGGCGCCATAGCGGCGAATCTCGTACTTGTCGGCAACCTCGCGGTTCAGGGCGTAACGCGCGGAGGCTTCGGGCAGGCCCTGGAAGAACGCGGTGTCGAAAACAACCACGTGCGGCACATCAGGCAGCAGCTGGCGAGCCACGCGGATACCGGCTAGGGCCGGGCCGTTGTGTAGCGGGCCTAGCGGGATTAGCGCCTCAACCCGGTTTTCTACCGCCTCATTCACCAGGGCGGGGCCGTCAAAGTAGCGTCCACCTTGCACTACGCGGTGACCGACGGCGGCAATGTTGGCTTCTGCCAGGGAGGGGCCTTCGCTTTCGAACAGCTCCAGCACCTTGGCTAGGCCGGCGCGGTGGTCAGGTACGGGAGCTTCGATCACAGTCTTAGCTTCGTCATGCTTGTGGGTGATCGCGCCCATTTCCTCACCGATACGCTCCACCAGACCCGAGGCAAGAGCCTGGCCAGAGTCGGGGTCTACCAGCTGGTACTTGATGGAGGAAGAACCGGAGTTGATCACCAAAACAGTGTGCAGTGCCATAAAAATCCCTTGCGTTACTTGCGTTGTTAGTGCTTGCTTTTAGCCCTGTGCCTGTACGGCAGTGATGGCCACGGTGTTAATGATGTCTTCCACCAACGCACCGCGAGACAGGTCGTTTACCGGCTTGTTCAGACCCTGCAGGATCGGGCCCACCGCCACCGCTCCAGAAGAACGCTGCACGGCCTTGTAGCCGATGTTACCGCTGGAAAGGTCTGGGAAGATGAACACGTTGGCACGTCCGGCGACGGCGCTACCGGGGGCCTTAGTGGCGGCCACGGAGGGGTCAATGGCGGCGTCGTACTGAATGGGGCCCTCAACGGCCAGTTCAGGGGCCTTTTGACGGACCAACTCAGTGGCGGTGCGAACCTTGTCCACATCCGCACCCTTACCGGAGGTGCCGGTGGAGAAGGACAGCATGGCCACACGCGGCTCCACCCCGAACTGGCGGGCGGTTTCAGCCGAGGAAATGGCAATGTCAGCCAGCTGCTCAGCGGTGGGTTCAGGGTTGACGGCGCAGTCACCGTAAACCAGTACGCGGTCTTCAAGCAGCATCAAGAACACTGAGGAAACAATGGAAGTGCCTGGCTTGGTCTTGATGATCTGGAAGGAAGGCACGATGGTGTGGGCGGTGGTGTGTACCGCGCCCGAAACCATACCGTCGGCGTCGCCCATGTGCACCATCATGGTGCCAAAGTAGGACACGTCCTGGACCTTTTCGCGGGCCTGCTCCAGGGTGACACCCTTCTTGGCGCGCAGGCGGGCAAACTCGGTGGCGTACTTTTCTAGCAGCTGCTCGTCGTTTACAGACACGATGCGGGCGCCGGAAATGTTTAGGCCCAGCTCAGTGGCGCGGGCGTGCACAGCGTTTTCGTCACCCAGCAGCACCACATTGGCTACGTTGCGGCGCAGCACTGAGTCGGCGGCGCGCAGCACACGGTCGTCTTCAGACTCGGGCAGCACAATGGTGCGGCGGTCGTTGCGGGCGCGCTCGATCAGTTCGCTCTGGAACATCAGCGGGGTAACCACCTCGGAGCGGGCCACATCCAGGGCGTCCATAATGCCCTTAACGTCAGCTTCCTGCTCGAAAGTGGTGATAGCGACGTCGATCTTGTGCTTGGAGCCCTGGGCGATGTGAGCCTTAATGGAACCAGCAGCCAGACCCACCTTGAAGGTGTCCAGGTTGGTGGTGATGATGGGTAGCGAGGTGCTTAGACCCTTGATCAGCTCAGCGGGCACGGTAGGCAGCGGGAAACCACCGTTTAGTACCAAACCAGCCAGGGAAGGCATGGCGGTGGAGGCGTGCGCAGCAGCCAGGGCGATGATGATACCTACGCGGTCGGAGGGCACAACCACCAGCTGGCCGTCACGTAGACGCTCCATAGCGTGGGAGACGTCCATAGCGCAGATGAGCAGGTCTTCAGCTTCACGTTCTAGTAGTGCCGGGTCGCCGGAAAGTAGCTGGCCGTCAATAGTGCGCATAACTTCGCCGACGCTGGGGGCGGCCAGTAGCGGCACTTCCGGGATGGAGGTGACGGTTAGTCCTTCCAGCTTGGACTTAAGCAGGTACTCGATAGCTTCGCGCTCGCTGGGCTTGCAGCGGTTGGCTACCACGGCCACCACCCGGGCGTGTTCGGCTGCGATTTCCTTAATCGATACCTGGGCGCTGGCTAGTGCTTCGGAGGGGCCCTGGTTGCCGTTTACTACCAGCAGGGTGGGGGCGCCAATGTTGGCTGCTACCTGGGCGTTTAGGGTCAGTTCGGGGTTGCCGGCGACGCCGTCGTAGTCAGAGCCGTCAATGATGACCACGTCGTGCTCGCGGGCCACATTGCGGTAGGCCTCAATGATGGTGGCCATGCCGGCCTCAGGGTCGGCGCGGAATTCGTCCCAGGTGACGCCAATGGCCTGCTCAGCGCTTAGGTGTGAGCCTGAGTGCTCAAGTAGGAGCGGGGTGAATAGGTCATTTTCACGGTCAAATACGAAGGGGCGGAAAATACCAACTTTGGCCACCACCTTGGTTAACGCTGAAGCTAGGGACAAAGCCACCATTGACTTGCCCGAGCCAGCGCTGGGAGAGCTGATATAAATGCTGTGTGCCACGCTACAACCTCGGATCTTCTATCAAATCGTTCGCGGGGCGGCCGAGCTGACCTCGGCGTCCCATGTTCTAAGTCTGCCTCATTGTCATGCTCAACTTTGCCAAGCTTGGCTGTAGGCAGGGGTGAAACATCTCTTATTTTGTGGGTTTTTGTTAGTTATGTCGGTTTCCGACGGCGCTCGTGCGGGTTGGGTGCGGGGGCTGATGGCCTCCCGGGCTGCGTCGTCGTCGCTGTAAATTAAGTCAGCAGCAGCGGCAAGGTAGAAATAATGGTGGTGATAATGACCAGCGGCTCAAACACCGCCAAAGTCAGCCGCTTAGCCAGTGCGCGCCCCGCCAGCGCCCCAAACAGCACGATCGGCATCAAAAAAGCCGCTATTTGCAGGTGTTGGGGCTGAATTAGGCCCAGGGAAATAGTGAAGGGAAGCTTAGAAAGATTAACTAGGAAGAAAAACCAGGCGGTAGTTCCCAAGAAAGTTTTTACACTGAATTTGCAGGCCAAAAAGTACATGCTGGTAACCGGGCCGCCAGCATTAGCAACCATAGTGGTAAACCCCGCTAAAGCCCCCGCAATGGCGCGCATAGGTTTATTTGCGGGAATATTGGTTAGCTTACGGCGACGCTGCCAAATAGTTAACACCACTAAAAGCAATAAAATAATGCCAATAGATTTACGCATCTGTGCTTGGGTAACAAAACGCATAAAGACAGCCCCGGCCACCACCCCGGTAAGCACTGAAACAACCAGGCGGCGCAGCAGTTTAAAGTTGGCGTCGTGGCGGTAAGCCCAGATGGCCAGCAGGTCGCCGGCCAGTAGTAAAACCAGCATCATGCAGGTGGATTCCTTGGCGGGCAGCACCAGGGCATAAAGCGCTGCCGCAATTGAAGCTAACCCGGGGATGGCAGTCTTTGCCAGGCCGGTTAGCAGCGCTGAAACGATTAGCATCGCCCAGCTCAGTACCGTTAAAGAAGCTAACACCTCTGCAGTCTACAGTAATTGTAAGAACAATTCTTGGTTGAATTTACTTAAAGTAGACTGCCCATATGCCCAACCCCACTCAGGCCGACGTCGTCGGCTCGGCTGCTCTGCGCGTGGGCGGCATGGGGACTTTAGGGGCGCCGTCGTGAAAGAAAGTTCGTCAGAGCGGGGCAGGGGAGTGGGTGGGTACTTTAGGGGCGCGGGCGGATATAAACGTGCTCAGCCCTAACAAGGTGCGCCAGGCCTAGAGGCGCTTGGGCATAAAAAGTCCCGGACCGCTAGTGAATGAGCTGCGATCCGGGACGTATTCCCGTACCTGTAAAACTGGCTTAATTGCTAGCTTTACAAGCTTTGGGGTAAAGCGCTAGGCATCAGGCGTTGATGAGCTTTTCCTCAACGTAGCTGCGGGCGATCTTGGCGTACTTCAGGGGCTCGGCAACCTTGGGGTCCTGCTCGGCCTCAACCAGGATCCAACCCTTGTAGCCGTGCTCGACCAGGAAGTTGTAGGGCTCGGTGAAGTCGATGGTGCCGTCGCCGGGCACGGTGAACATGCCGGCCAGGAAGGAGTCGAGGAAGGAGCGCTTGGCTTCCTTGGACTCGGCCATCTTCTCGGGGCGAACGTCCTTGAAGTGGACGTGCTTGATGCGGTCGATGGCACCGTGCAGCAGGCCCAGGACGTCGCCGTCGCCCACGAAAGCGTGACCGGTGTCGAACAGCAGGGAGACCTTCTCGGGGTCAGTCAGCTCAAGCAGTTTGAAGGTTTCTTCCTTGGTCTGCACCACGGTGCCCAGGTGGTGGTGGTAGACCAGGTCCAGGCCGTACTCGTGAGCGATCTCGCCGAGCTTGTTCAGGCCCTCAGCCAGAACCGGCCACTCCTCGTCCTTGAGAACGGGCTTGTTCTCGAAGATGCAGATGTCGCGGATGCCCTGCACGGAGCCGGTCTGCTCAGAGACCACCACACGGGTGGCGCCCAGGAACTGCAGGTACTCGCAGGTGGCGCGGAACTCGGGGATAACGGCGTCGATGCCGTCACGGATGATGAAGGAGGAGAACCACTGGGCCACGATCTTCAGGCCAGCAGCGTCAGCCTTAGTCTTGACCTCTTCCTTGGGCGGGTACCAGCCGGCAACCTCGGTGCCACGGAAGCCAACGGTGGCCAGGTCGTCGAACATGACGTCGATGGTGTTCCATTCGCCAACCTCGGGAATGTCATCGTTACGCCAGCTGATGGGGTGCATACCCCAGGTGATGCCGTGCGGGTCAGTGATGGCGGTGGTGGGGTCTAGCTTTGCTGCCATTGCAACTCCTTTGTGTTTTAGCATTCGGTGAGCGGCGTATCCCGGCCTTAAACGCTCACTAAGAAGTCTATTCGAAACGTTTCTGAGACTTCAATGTCTGGACAATTAATTTTATTTTGTTCGATCCGGTGAACAGTTTTGCGTCCGACGCCGCCCCTGACCGCTTGGGGCCTGTGTGCCTTTGGGGGTATGCGGCGGTGCTGCCCTGGTGGTCACTTAGCGCAGTTAACGCGGCTAGTTAGGGGCGACGTCGAACTGTAGCGGCAGTTAGATACCGCTGGAAAGTGGGGTGCTTGTCTTACGACAAACACCCCACAAGTTTTGGTCAGGAGAAGCGAGCCTTCATCTCGACCTCAATCTCTTCCAGAGACTTGTCAGCGGTCTCAGGCATGATCTTGAACAGGATTACGGCTACGACCAGGTTGGTGACACCGTAGATGGTGTAGGTGATGCCACCACCGAGGTTCTCCATCATGTAGGGGAAGGTCCAGCCCACGATGGCGTTGACGATCCACAGGCAGAAGATGGCGGTACCGTTCATGACGCCGCGCACGTTAGACGGGAAGATTTCACCCATCATGGTCCATACGATGGTTCCGTTGGAGGACTGAACGATCAGCATGAATACGGCCATCAGAGCCAAAATCAGGTAGGCGGCCCAGCTCGGCGGGGTGGTCTTGTTGTCGATGTGCGGAGCAATGGTGAACTCGAAGATGGCGGCGATAGCCAGCAAGGAGATACCTACACCGATCACGTCGGCGATCAGGATCTGGCGACGACGGAACTTCAAGATCAGCCAGATACCCAGGGCAGAACCGATAACACTCATGACACCGTTAGCAACCTGGGCGGTAATGGAGGCTGAGGTGGACATACCGGCGTACTGCAGAACCTTGGGGGCGTAGTACATAACGGTGTTAACACCGGTTAGCTGGTTGGTGATAGCCAGGAAGATACCTACGAACATCAGCTTACGCAGCCACGGAGTGGCCATGACGTAGCCAAAGCCCTTGCGCTGAGCGTGCTCTTCTTCTTCCTGCTGGTGAGCCTGGACCATTTCCATGAGCTCGTCGGCCAGAGGGCCGTCCTTTTCCTCGTTGCGCACGCGCTTGAGGGCGCCGATGGCGTCGTAGAGACGTTCTTTAGCCAGGTACCAACGGGAGGATTCAGGCATGAGGCGGATACCGATCCACAGGGCCACAGCCGGGACCGAGCACAGTACGATCATGTAGCGCCAGGTGTCACCGTTACCGGCGCTGACCTGCAGCTGCTCTAGGAAGGCGTGGTAGGCGGCGGGCTCTAGGTTACCGCCCTGGGAGGTCTGCATCTTGGACAGAACGTCGAAGGAGATGTCGTGGCCCAGCAGGCTCGGGTCTAGGGTGCCAGAGGGGTCAGCAGTGATGGTCAGCTTGGGGCCGCCACTCATGGAGTTGATGATGGCGTTAATGGTGAAGGCGAGCAGCTGACCGGTAACGATCATCAGCTGGTCGAGGGCCACGATGGAGCCACGAATACGCTTAGGCGCGGTTTCGGCTAGGTAGACGGGAACGGTTGCACTCGCACCACCCACAGCAAAGCCCAGAATGAAGCGGAAGATGTACATGATCCACACGTTCGGGCTGAAAGCGTTACCGCAGGCACCGAAGAAGAACAAGATGGCCAGCAGGGTGATGTTGTGACGACGACCGTACTTGTCAGACAACAAACCACCAATGAGTGCACCCACGGCTGCACCGATTAGCAGAACACCAGAGATACCGCCCTCTTCGAGGCTGGTCAGTGTCAGGCCGGAAGCGCCGTCGGGCATGTACATGTAGGGCAATGCGCCACTGATTACACCGGTGTCGTAACCAAATAGCAGTGAACCTAAAGTGGCTACGGCCGCGATGGCAACTACGCCACGGTGCTTGCCAGAAGACGGAGTCTTGTCAACCGCCTTCTGCATCTGCTCCCTGTTAATAGTCTTCAGGGAGATGTCACCCTTTGACATTGGGTGGCTCCTTTCCTATTTTTCACTCGTCTACGAGCGTATACCCCCAGCAGTGGGGGCAAGTCTTTTTAATTGTTTGTTTGCCGGCAGCCCGGCGCAGAGTTGCCTGGCCCCTGGGCTAGGGGCCCAAAGGGGCCAGGCGCAGTATCACTTGTCGAAGGTGGTGTTACCTTCGACGCGAGCAACTTCATGCCACTGGCCATCAGCGGCGGAGGCGACGGTGGCCTCGTCAACTTCAGCGGCGCACCAGGCGTCAGCTGCTGAAGGAGCGAGCTGCTTGCCAGTTAGAACGGACTCGATGAACTGGGCGGCCTCAACCACCTTCATGTCGTCAAAGCCCATGGAGGTGCCGATAGCCGGCTGGAAGCGGGACCACTGACCCCAAGCCGGGTTGGCCATGGCGCGGGTGTAGCCGTGGGTGGCTCCGCCGTCGACGCCGAGGCATACTTCCAGCTCGTTAAGGCGCTCGAAGTTCCAGCGGGCAGAGCCCTCGGTGCCGTAAACCTCAACCACGTACTCAGCGCGCGGGCCTACGCTGACGCGAGAGGACTCCAAGGTGCCCACCACGCCGTTGTCAAAACGTACCAGCATGGCTACGTAGTCTTCGTTTTCAACCTCGCCAACCTCATCGCCGATCTCAAAACCGGAGTGGCCCACACCCATCTTGGTGGGGATAGGACGCTCGGTGATGAAGGTGTCGGTGATGGCGCTGACGGAGGCGATGCGGCCCACGATGTACTGGGCCAGGTCTGCGCCGTGGCTCATCAGGTCGGGCACAACCCCGGCGCCAGCCTTTTCCCTGCTAGCGCGCCAGGTCAGCGGGCTTAGTGGGGAAGAGTTGTAGTCCGCAATGAACCACACGCGCACGTTAGTCAGGCGGCCAAGCTTGCCTTCACGCACTAGGGTGCGCATGTACTCAATGGCGGGGGTGTGGCGGTAGTTGAAGCCGACGGCGCTAACCAGGCCAGCCTTCTCAGCGGCCTGAGCGATTTCGCGCGACTGCTCAGCGCTTACACCCATGGGCTTTTCGATCCAGAAGGGCTTGCCGGCAGCAATGGCGGCGAGGGCGATTTCCTTGTGGAGGAAGTTAGGGGAAGCAATAGAAACGATGTCTACCTCAGGGTCTGCTAGCAGCTCGTGGTAGTCGGCGTAGGCGCGTTTGAAACCTAGCTTGCCGGTCGCTTCTTCGCGCACGGAATCAATTGGGTCAGCGGCGGCAACTAGCTCTACTTCTACCCCTAGCTCGGGGAAGTACTCTGCTACGGCCTTGTAAGAACGAGTGTGTAGACGACCCATCCAACCTAGGGAGATTACGCCAACCCCCAGGCGCTTCTTCTCACCCATAGCTCCTCCTTGGTGTCTGTGGCGTGGTCTGAATGTGTTGTATTCGGTGCAAACGCGCGTCAGCAATGACGTTGGGTACACACTAGCATCACGCAAATGTAAGTACAACTGCCTGATTTAAGTGGCCTGTGCTACTAGCTATCACAGGTCGGTTTATCTAGTCGTATGTCAGTAAGTGGCGCAAAATCTATCAGTACGCGCCGCTTAAAGAGCACATTTAACTAACCCTGGCGGAGCGCAAAGAGGAGGCTCTGACCTGCAAAAACGGCTCAATTAACTGCATTTGCGGAGTGGGGCTGGGAGGATCAACCAAAGCTTTAACTGACAATGTGGCCATTTTTTCAAGATTCTGGTCGATCGAAGAGAGCGCAAATTCAGGGTGGTCAGCCATGCGGGTGTTGTCATACGAAACCATGCCAACGTCCGGACCTATCCGCCAATCTGAACGGTAGACAGCCGCCGCATAGTCAATAGCCAGCAGATCGTTGAACGCAATGATGGCGCAGTGACCGGCGTCGTGAGATTTAGTGAGCAGCTCTAAATTGGCCTGGCAGTCCCAGTGAGATTTAAGAATCTTAAAAGGCACTCGCTCCTGCGCGGCCACCAACTGGCAAGCTTCCAGGCGCTCATAGACAATCGGCTCCATGCGGGTGGAGGTGGGGGTAGCAAAATACAGGTGGCTGTAGCCCTGCTTGGCCAGGTGGCGAATTACCTGTGTGGCCGCAGCTATCTCATCCATGCGGGTAACCCACACAGTGTTATCGCCCAGTTGGCGATCAAGCAGACACAAATTAATGCGCTGGCTCAGCTCCATCACCGCCCCGGTATCCAGGGTAATCCCGGCAAAAATAACCCCAGCCGGACGCATTTGCAGCACCTGCTTAATTACTTCTTGCTCACGCTCAGGTACTCGGTCAGAGACCATTACCAGCAGTGAATAGCCAACTTTTTCGGCTGCTTTACGCAGAGCGCGGGAAAGCTGGTCAAAATAGGGGTTATCTAAATAGGGAAGCACTAATATCAGCCGGTGCGAATCGCCGCCAGCCAGTTCCGCCGCCGCCGAATGGGGCTGATAGTTTAGGGCGCGTGCGGCGCTAAGAATACGCTCGCGGGTGTGTTGACTCATGCGTCCACCCCCGCTTAATGCCAGGGATACCAGGCCGCGTGAGACCCCCGCGAGTTCAGCTACATCTGCCTGTGTTGCTGGGCGAGCCTTCATCATGTCTCCTGTGACTGATTATTTATGGGACAATCCTAGCAAGTGTGTTAGGAGATATATGGGCGCCAAGGTAACTATTTCCAGCGTAGCTAAAGCCACCGGCCGTTCTATTTCCACAGTTTCGGCTGCGCTCAATGGTGCTAGTGGAGTGGCTGAGTCTACTCGCGCCGAAATTTTGCAAGCCGCCCAGCGCCTAGGTTACGCGGCCGATCCTAATGCCCAGCAGCTGCGTCGTCGCCACAGCGGCATGATGGGGGTGGTGCTAACTGCCGGCCAAGCCTTCCAAGTGCGCCTGCTAGATGCGGTCTATGCAGCCGCCAAAGACCTAAACGTAGATGTGCTGGTAGCGGCCACTACCACCAATCACGATCAAGACGCCGGGGTGCAGGCCCTGCTGGCACGTCACTGTGAGGGGCTAGTGCTAATTGATCCCGACGACGACGAAACTGGCCGTCAGGGCCAGATCGGTAAGCGCGTGGCCACAGTGGTGCTTAGTAATGATGCTGCCGCACCTGGGGTTGATAGCGTACTTTCGCGTGACGACGTCGGTATTAGCGCCAGTGTGGACCATCTAGTTTTGCAGGGGGTACGTCGCATTACCTATATCGACGGCGCCGGCTCTAGCGCTTGCGTGCGTCGCACCCGGGCTTACCGCCAGGCTATGAAAGACCATGGTTTAGGCCAGCATATTCAGGTGGTAACCGGGGGGACCTCAGAAGCTGAAGGAGCCCGAGCAGCGCAGCAGTTGCTAGATGGCGGTGATTTACCCCAGGCTTTGATGTGCTTTAACGATCACTGCGCTATAGGTGCGCTAATGGCGCTAGTGCGCGCGGGTAAACGGGTGCCGCAAGACATTTTGGTGATGGGTTATGACGGTATAGATTTGGCCGGGGTAAGCGCGCTAGAGCTAAGCACTATCGACCAAAATGCCACATTAATGTCACGGGTGGCCTTGAAGCTAGCACACGCGCGCTCGCTGCAGCGACGCGGTGAATCAGTAAGCTTGTCTGAAGCCCTAGAGGAGTTTGGCGATAATATACATATCACTATGAAAGCTGATCAAAGTGTATGTGTGGAAGTAAAACCACTAATGATTGTGCGTTCATCCACCAAATTTATGTAGCGGCATTTAAACAGCAGCTGCTGATTTAAAAAGCGTTTTTGGGGGCGGAAAAATATTTTTCCGCCCCCAAAAACTTACTGGAGAAGCTGTGAGCGCACTTAAAGCCGGTTAAGGCTCACAGGTGTACAACCTTGCCGGTGGCCACGGACTCGGTGGCGGCCTCGGCTAGGCGCAGGGCCTCGATGGCGTCCTTGATGCCGGGCAGGGGCTTGGTGCCACCGTTGACGGCGTCGATGAAGCTGGTCAGCTCCAAGCGGTAGGCGTCGGCGTAGCGCTGCAGGAAGAATTCCAGGTAGGGCTCAGCGGCGTCGGTCAGCTCGTCGTTGTTCAGACGCACGGTGGTGGCGCGGATGTTGTCGGCGTTGATGGTACCGGTGGCGCCCTGAGCCTCTAGACGCTGGTCGTAGCCGGAAGCGCAGTGACGGTTGTTGATGATGGTAGCTACCACACCGTCAGCGTTCTTCAGGGTTACCACAGCGGCGTCGGAGTCGCCGGCTTCCTTGATGGCTGGGTTGAAGTTCTGGCCTACGGCGTAAACCTCGGTGATGTCGCCCAGGAAGAAACGAGCCATGTCGAAGTCGTGGATGGTCATGTCGCGGAAGATACCGCCGGAGACCTTTACGTACTCGGCCGGCGGGGCGGAGGGGTCGCGGGAGATGATCAGCAGGGTCTCCAGGTCACCGATCTTGCCGTCGGCAACAGCCTGGTGCAGGGTGGCGAAGGAGGGGTCGAAGCGGCGGTTGAAGCCGAACATAACCGGAACCTCTACGGCGTCCAGCTCAGCCTGGGCAGCCTCAACGTCCTTCATGTCCAAAGCAATGGGCTTCTCGCACAGCACGGCCTTGCCAGCCTTGGTGGCAGCCAGCAGGTGCGGAATGTGTAGCGGAGTAGGGGAGCCGACGATGACGGCGTCGATAGACTCGTCAGCGAAAACAGAGTCGATGTCCTTGGTGTGGGCTGCACCGTACTCAGCGGCGAGTTTCTCGGCGGCGTCGCCGAAGGGGTCAGCAATCAGGGCCAACTTGGCGTCCGGGTGGGAGGCGATGGTCTTAGCGTGGACGTGGCCAATGCGGCCGGCGCCGATGACGGCAATGTTTAGCATATTTTTCCTAAAGTAAGTGAGTTTGGGTGTGGGCGGTGGCCTGTGCAGTCAACCATTAGCTGCAGCCGTATCTTTAGGCCACCGCCCTTAAATTTAAGCTGATCTTAAGATCAGGGCTTGGGAATGAGTACCTCGCGTACCAGGCGGTCTAGGTCGTTGTCGGACTCTAGGAAGCCGCGCAGAGTCTTGCGGGTGGCGCCGAACTGGGTGAACTCCTCGGGGGTCATGCCCTCGGGCTCGTAAGCGCGGACGAACTCGGGGATGCCCAGCAGGGTCTCCATGATGTCGTCGCGCACGGGCACGTCCATGCGCTCAACCATCTTGTAGCCGGAGTTGTTGATCAGCTGCTGCCAAGCGAACGGCGGGGAGACTACGACGTCGCCACCGACGAACTCGCTCCAGTGCATCACGTTACGGAAAGCAGCGGAGAGCATGCGAGCACGCAGGCCGCGCTTCTGGAACTCGGCGTAGGCGCGCTTGAAGGCGGCTACACCGGCCCACTCTAGGTGACCGGGGTCGAGGAACAGCTTGTCGCGCTTGGCAACTTCCTTGATCCAGTCGTCCAGACGGCCAACCATCAAGGTGACCACGGGGCCCATGGTGGACACGTCCTTGCCCTCAGCCTCACGGCGCTTTAGACCACGCTCAATGGCTTCACCGGTGGTAACGGCCTGGGGGACGGAGAAGGAAACGGTTACGTTAACGCTTACGCCACGGTAGGTGGCTTCCTCGATGGCCTCAACGCCAACAGCGGTGGCGGGGATCTTGACGATGATGTTCGGAGCTAGCTTGTGGAACTCTTCGGCCTGGTCAGCTAGGGCCTTGGCGGAGCGGGCTAGGCGGGGGTCGGTCTGCATTGACAGGCGCCCGTTGCGGCCATTCTCGCGCTCGAAGATGGGCTCTAGTAGCTTGGCAGCTTCGAGGCTCAGCTCGCGTACTGCGGTCCAACCAACCTCAGACTCGGTGATGGTGGGGTTTTCCTTGGCGATCTCGGCGATGCGAGCGTTCCAGAAGTCCTTGCGCTTGATAATGCAGTTGTAAGCGATGGTCGGGTTGCAGGTAGCACCAACACCACCGTAGGAAATGGACTGACGCAGTTCGTCTGGGTCAGAGGAGTCGTTCCACAGCGCGGTGGGGGTGTTGCGGGCTGCATCTAGCAGCGGCCCGGGCGTGTATTCAATGCTCATTGACAGGCACTCCTTCGTGAAAATCTTTGAAGACAACCTCAGCGGTGTCGGTAGCAATGACTTTAGGGGAGGCGGACCGCACATGTCAACATATGTCAGTACAAAATCGATAATTGGGTAGATGCTCGCGTTTGGTCCTGGGGTTGCGCACGCTTTTGCAGGCAGATTTGGCTTTATTTCAGGTAAAAAGCTACGACGCCGCCGAATTGGCGACGCCGTAGCTACAGATTAATTAGCTTCGCTGGGCCGAAACTAAGTACCTGTCTGAAAATTGACAGGTCAATTACTCACTGCGAAAACAGGGTGGTTTCGAAGGAGTAGCGTGAAGCACGGTAAATGTGGTTACCGTATTCAATGACTCGACCGTTAGCGTCGTAAGTGGTGCGCTGTGCGGTTAGCACTGCGGCATTGCGGCGCTCGTTGAGCATCTGGGCTTCCTTAACGGAAGCTAGGCGGGCTCCAATAACCTGGTGAGCAGTAGTGGGAACAATGTCTAGCTCACGGAATAGGTCATATAGGGAATTGTCCTCCAGGCGGCGCATCGAGGGGGCGATGTCAGCCGGCAGAAGGTTGTCGAGGATAGAGACGGGCTCGTCGTCGGCATAACGCAGACGCACGATGTGAACTAGAGCAGTGCCAGGGCGAACCTTGAGGCGCTTGGCCTCTTCGGCGTTGGCGGGGTGCTCCTCATAGTCAGAGACCGAGGTGCGCACGGTATGCCCGGCGGCCTTTAGGTCATTGAGGAGGCTGGTTAGTTCCATCGGGCGGTGCACGTGGGTGGGAGCCACGATAGTGCCGACGCCGCGTCGTCGGGTTAGTAGGCCACGGTCAACTAGACGCTGTAGGGCCTGACGGGCGGTAGGGCGGGAAACTTGTAGGCGTGCGGCCATAGAAAGCTCGTCTTCTAGGCGAGTACCTGCAGGCAGGTCACCATCCAAGATAAGCTTCGCGATCGGCTCAGAGATCTGGTAGTAGAGCGGCACTGGGGAGGTGCGATCCAACTGTATCTGCAGCGCGTAGGGGGTCGCGGGGGAGGTAGCCATGGTGTCTTTTCTTTCGTGCGGGCAACTAAATCAGGGAACCCGTGAGGGTATTTAGAAGCTCGATAACTGTGTAGTTATTCGGGATGTTGGGGTATCACCACACAACAAGCCAGTTGGCAACGTCGCTCGCACATAGTGACATGCGCCGTTGACATCCGGCTTGTCTGATCAAGTGATGATGGTGCTAATAATAAAGCAATAATTTGTGTGCTGTACACATATAACCGTTTGTAAGTACAAAGCTTGACGCTGTCGGATGTGAGCGGGCATACTGTTTATCAGGCGCGGGGGCCATCCCGAAGAAGTGGAAAGGTAGCCCACAGATATGACAAATCAAGCCGGCCTAGATGTGCTGACAATAGGGCGTAGTGGTGTTGACATCTACCCCTTACAAACTGGCGTACACCTTGAAGATGTAGAAAGTTTCGGCAAATTCCTGGGCGGATCTCCCACTAACGTGGCTGTGGCCGCTGCTCGCCTAGGTCACACCAGTGGGGTAATCACCGGTGTAGGTGACGATCCTTTCGGCCGTTTCGTACAGCGTGAGATGCGCCGCCTGGGTGTGAGCGACGCAAATGTAGTCACTGTCTATGACTTCCACACCCCCGTCACTTTCTGTGAGATTTTTCCCCCCGACAACTTCCCCCTCTACTTCTATCGCGAGCCCAGCGCCCCCGACCTAGAAGTGCTACCCCAGCAAGTAGACTGGGCTGCCGTCGAAAACGCCAAAATCTTCTGGTTCACCGTAACCGGCCTATCACGAGAGCGCTCCCTGCAGGTACACACCACCGCCCTATCGCGTCGCGACAAGCGCCCCTACACCATTGTTGACCTGGACTACCGCGAAAACCTCTGGGCCTACCCGCAGCAAGCCAGCGAGCGCGTATGGAATGTGCTCGAAAGCGTAGATGTAGCCATCGGTAACCGCGAAGAGTGCGCCGTCGCCGTCGGAGAAACCGAACCCGAACGTGCCGCAGACGCCCTACTAGAGCGAGGCGTGGAACTAGCCATTGTCAAGCAAGGCCCGCGCGGCACCCTAGCCAAGACCCGCGACGAAAGCGTGTGGGTGCCGGCCACTAAAGTAAACGTAACCAACGGCCTAGGTGCTGGCGACGCCTTCGGCGGATCTATCTGCCACGGCCTACTAGAAGGCTGGGGTCTGGAAAAAATGATCAAGGCGGCCTCCCTCTCGGGTGCCCTGGTGGCCTCACGCCTAGAGTGCTCCACTGCTATGCCCACTCGCGCCGAACTAGAAACCATGCTTGAAACCGGTGACGTATTGTGAGCCTAATTGCCAAACTCTCCCAAATCCGTATGCACGAGCCTGAGGCCTTCGCCAAGGCTCTGCGCGAGCGCCCCAAAGCTGACCCGGCGCAGCTTAATGGCAACCTAATGATTATTGCCTGCGACCACCCCGCTCGTGGGGCGCTGGGGGCAGGCGGCGGCGAGCAGGCCATGGCCAGCCGCGAGCAGCTACTAGATCGCTGCATCCAGGCTCTGTCGCGTGAAGGCGTAGACGGCTTCTTGGGTACCGCCGATCTAATCGAGGACCTGGCCCTGCTGGGCGCGCTAGATAACAAGCTGGTATTTGGCTCCATGAACCGTGGCGGTTTGCAGGGGGCCCAGTTTGAAATTGACGACCGCTTTACTGGTTACAACGCGCGCGGCGTGGTGGACGCTAATCTCGACGGCGGCAAAATGCTGCTGCGAATGGACTACCGCGACCCCGCCTCGGTGCGCACCCTAGAGCACTGCGCCCAGGCGGTAGATGAGCTGGCGCGCTCGCGCAAAGTGGCCATGGTTGAGCCTTTCATTACTTACCGTGAAGGCGGCTCAGTTAAAGCTTTACTAGATGCTAAAAGTGTCATCACTTCCATTACCGTAGCCTCTGGGCTGGGTTCAACCAGCGCCTACACCTGGCTGAAACTGCCAGCTGTAGATGACATGGAGCGGGTTATGGAAGCCACTACCTTGCCGGCTCTGATTTTGGGTGGAGCTGGCAAGGGTAATCTAGATGAAGACCTGGTGGCTTGGGGTAAAGCTCTTCAGGCTCCCAACGTGCGCGGCCTAGTAATTGGTCGCTCGCTGCTATTTCCTGCCGACGGCGATGTGGCGACGGCAGTAGACAAGACCGTCCAACTATTGAAGTGAGAAACATGAGTGCAGATATCTTCATTCCGGCCCGCACTAGTGGGCATGGTCAGTTCACCGTGGACATTGACCACGAAAAGGCTGGCTGGGGCTACAGCGGCCTGCGTGTGGTGGAGCTAGAAGCTGGCGCTAGCCAGGCTCTAGAGACCGGCGACAGCGAACTGTTGGTGCTGCCCCTGGCCGGTTCTGCCACTGTAAACGTGGATGGGCGCGACTATGAGCTAGCCGGCCGCCCTGGGGTTTTCCAGGCGGTAACCGACTATCTCTACGTGGGGCGCGGCAAGGAGCTGACCATCACCAGCGCTGACGGTGGTCGCTTTGCTTTCCCCTCGGCGGTGGCTACCAAGGACCTGCCTACCGCTTACTACCCCAAGGAGACCGTGCGTATTGACCTGCGTGGTGCGGGGGACTGCTCGCGTCAGGTAAACAACTACTGCCTGGCCGTGGAGGGTGTAACCACCTCCCACCTGCTGGCCTGCGAGGTGCTCACCCCGGGTGGTAACTGGTCTAGCTACCCGGCCCACAAGCATGATGAGCACAGCGAAAATGAGCGCGAGCTAGAAGAGATCTACTACTTCGAGATTGCCTCTGGCCCCGACGGTAGCGCCGGCTTTGGTCTGCACCGCACCTACGGCACCCCTGAGCGTCCCATTGACCTGTGTACTGAGGTTCACGACGGCGACACCGCCCTGGTCCCGCACGGTTACCACGGTCCTTGCGTAGCCGCCCCCGGTTACGACATGTACTACCTCAATGTCATGGCTGGCCCCAGCGAGGACCTAGTGTGGCTGGCTCCCGACGACCCGGCCCACCACTGGATCCGCGCCAGCTGGGAAGGTCAGGAGGTAGACCCGCGTCTACCGATGACCAAGTAAGCCGGAGATCAAAAGCCGTAGACTAAGTAAGCCAGATTTAGCGGCGCTGATGCGCAAAAATTGGGGCCTGGTAGGGCCAGAAGCTACCTGCCCAGGCCCCAGCTAAGGCTGCTAGATCTGTGAGCGCTGGGCTTGAGCCCTGGGCTTGAGCTTTGGGTGTGAGCGCTGGGCTGGATAAGTGCGCACGCGCGTCGCTGAGTGGGTGCACAAAAGTCTGATTGCGCCGGCCACAGCAATACCCTTAATGTATAAACAAATCTAAGCGTAGATCCACAGAAAGAGAACCAACGTGAGCAATGAAGCCTACACCGGCACCGTGCGTCTAACTGTCGCACAGGCCACTATTCGCTTCCTGTCCAACCAGTACTCCGAGCGTGACGGTGTTGAGTACCGTCTAATCCCGGGCGCTTTCGGTATCTTCGGTCACGGTAACGTGGCTGGTATCGGTCAGGCACTGCTGCAGAACGAAATCGCTCCGGTTGAGGGTGAAAACCCGATGCCCTACATCATGCCGCGTAACGAGCAGGGCCAGGTGCACGCTGCTGCAGCCTTCGCTAAGACCACCAACCGCATGCAGACCTACATGTGCACCGCCTCCATTGGTCCGGGCTCGCTGAACATGGTTGTGGGTGCCGCCCTGGCCACCACCAACCGCGTGCCGGTACTGCTATTCCCCTCCGACCAGTTCGCTACCCGCATTCCGGACCCGGTACTGCAGCAGCTAGAAGACCCCACCACCCTAGAGGTGACCGTTAACGACTGCTTCCGTCCGGTCTCGCGCTTCTTCGACCGCATCAACCGCCCCGAGCAGCTGATCCCGTCCCTACTCAACGCCATGCGCGTGCTGACCGACCCGGCCGAGACCGGCGCCGTCACCATCGCCATGCCCCAGGACGTACAGGCTGAGGCCTTCGACTGGCCGCTGGAGTTCTTCCGCAAGCGCGTGTGGCACGTGCGTCGCCCCGCCGTCGAGAAGGCCGCCCTAGAGCGCGCCGTCGCCAAGATCCGCGCCGCCAAGCGCCCGCTGATCATCTCCGGTGGTGGCACCATCTACTCCGAAGCTTCCGAGCAGCTGCGCGAGTTCGCCTCCGCTACCGGCATCCCGGTGGCTGACACCCAGGCCGGTAAGGGTGCCATCAACTACGACCACCCCTGCTCCGTGGGTGGCGTGGGCTCCACCGGTGGCGACAGCGGTAACCACCTGGCCGACAAGGCTGACCTGATCATCGGTATCGGTACCCGATACTCTGACTTCACCACCGCTTCCAAGACCCAGTTCAAGAACCCCGACGTACAGTTCGTGAACATCAACGTAGCCGCTTTCGATGCCGCCAAGCAGAGCGCCGAAATGGTTGTAGCTGACGCCCGTGAGGCCCTAGTTGCCCTCAAGGAAGCCCTGGCTGACTACCACGTTGACGCCGCCTATAGCGAGGAAATCACCGCTGAGCGCGAGGCTTGGGCTGCCAAAGTAGACAAGTGCTACCACCTGGGCCACGGCCCACTGCCGGCCCAGACCGAGGTATTTGGTGCCCTCAACGAGCTGCTAGGTGAAGAGGACATCGTCATCAACGCCGCCGGCTCCATGCCCGGTGACCTGCAGGCTCTATGGCAGGCCAAGACCCCGGTGCAGTACCACGTCGAGTACGCCTTCTCCTGCATGGGTTACGAGATCCCCGCTGCCCTGGGTGCCAAGCTGGCCCGCCCGCAGTCCGAGGTAGTTTCCATCGTTGGTGACGGTACCTACCAGATGCTGCCCATGGAGCTAGCCACCGTGGCCCAGGAAGGCATCAAGGTTATCTACGTGCTGCTGCAGAACTACGGTTTTGCCTCCATTGGCGCTCTGTCTGAGTCTCGCGGCTCCCAGCGCTTTGGTACCAAGTACCGCAAGCGTGGCGCCGGCTCGCACCTGGAAGACGAGCAGAACATCCCTGGTGTAGACATCGCCGCCAATGCTGCTAGCTGGGGCATTGACGTAATCAAGGTCTCCACTATCGAAGAGTTCAAGGACGCCTACCGCAAGGCTGAAGCTAGCGACAAGGCCACCATGATCCACATTGAGACCGACCTCTACGGCCCCAACCCGCCCGGCTCCAGCTGGTGGGACGTGGCAGTCTCGGGTGTTTCTCGCCTAGAGTCCACCCAGAAGGCTTACGAGGACTACGTGCGCGACCGCAAGCTGCAGCGTCACTACCTGTGATGACTCTTTAGTGAGCTTCGGCTTACGGGTTAGCGACGACGCCACGTGAGTGGCTAGCAGTGGGCCGGCACTCAAAAATGGGTGCTGGCCCACTATTGCGTCATAAATGTCTTTAAGTTCGGTGCTGATGCGCTAAACTAGGGCTTAAGGCTCAGAGACTGAGTGAAAGTTAGTGACTAGACGACGCAAAGCGTGCTATATTTGTCCTAACAAAATTAACTGGCTGTTCGTTGAAGAACAGTAGAAAGAGGAGATCATGGCGATTTCACATTGGGTGGACGGTAAGCCCTACACCGGTACTTCAACCAAGACCATTCCCGTTGAGAACCCGGCCACCGGCAAGGTTGTTGATGAACTGCTCATGGCCAGCAAAGAAGACCTGGACCATGTAGTTGAGGTAGCCAAAGCTGCCCAGGCCAAGTGGGCCCGCGTTTCCCTGGCTAAGCGCGTAGACATTATGTTCAAGTTCCGTCAGCTCATGATCGAGCACGCTGACGAACTGGCCGACATTATCGTGCGCGAAGGCGGCAAGACTCACGGTGACGCCCTGGGTGAGATTGCCCGTGGTCGCGAAACCGTGGACTTTGTGTGCGGCATTAACGCTGCTCTCAAGGGTGAATTCACCGACCAGGCCTCCAGTGGTGTAGACGTACACACTATGCGTCAGCCGGTCGGCGTCGTCGCTGGTATTTGCCCCTTCAACTTCCCGGCCATGGTGCCGCTGTGGATGCACCCGGTAGCCCTGGCCACCGGTAACGCCTTCATCCTCAAGGTAGCCTCCCCGGTCCCCAGCGCCTCGCACTTCGTAGCTCGCCTCTACCAGGAGGCCGGCCTGCCCGACGGTCTGTTCAACGTAATTGCTGGTGACCGCAACCTGGTGGGCGACATCCTCACCCACCCGGGCATTGACGCCATCAGCTTCGTGGGTTCCTCCCCGGTGGCCCACATTGTGCAGGACACCGGTGTGGCTCACGGCAAGCGCGTGCAGGCTCTGGGTGGCGCTAACAACCACGCCATTGTCATGCCCGACGCCGACATCGAGTTTGCAGCTCAGCACATCAGCGCTGGTGCCTTCGGGGCTGCCGGCCAGCGCTGCATGGCCCTGCCGGTAATCGTGGCTGTGGGCGGCATTGCGGAGAAGCTGGTTCCGGCCATCAAGGCTCGCGCCGAAAAGATTGTGGTTGGCCCCGGCACTGACCCGGCCTGCGAAATGGGTCCGGTTATCACCCGCTCTAGCCAGCAGCGCATCACCAAGTGGATCGATGAAGCTGAAGCTAATGGCGCTAGCGTGGTGCTCGACGGTCGCGGCTACAAGCCCGAGGGTGAAGAGTATGCTGATGGTTTCTGGCTGGGCCCGACCATTTTGGACAATGTGGACCGCAAGCTGGACATCTACTGCGAGGAAGTTTTTGGCCCGGTGCTGGTAGTGGTGCACGCCGACACCTACGAAGAGGCTATCGAGATCGTTAACTCTTCGCCTTACGGTAACGGTTCTGCCATCTTCACCTCAGACGGCGACACTGCCCGCCACTTTGTGGTTGAGGTTGAGGCCGGCATGGTGGGCGTCAACGTGCCGATTCCTGTGCCCGTGGCCTACTACTCCTTCGGTGGCTGGAAGGAGTCGCTGCTGGGCGACACCCACATCCACGGTCCCGAGGGCGTGCGCTTCTACACCAAGGCTAAGGTTGTCACCACTCGCTGGCCCAAGCGTGGCGAGAAGGTTGGCTACGTCGGCATGAACTTCCCGACCAACGGCTGATTTCAAAGCACCAATGCCTTAAGTTAGCTTAGACTACGCAAAGGGTATAAGGTCCCATAAAAAGTAACAAAACCTATCTTGAGCTGCCTAAAAAGTGGTTCAGGATAGGTTTTGTGTGTTACGGGTATTTTCGGGTAAAAACGACGACGTCGCTCGGGTGTGCCTGCGCCGTTGCGAGGGTGGGTGTCTCTGTTTGTGTGGGGCGGCGGTGCTCGGGTGGTGGCATTTATCTGGCTGGGTGTCTCTGTTTGTGTGGGGGAGGGGGTGGTGGGGCTAGGTTGCCGGCAAGGGTGACGTGGAGCGTATGCTGCGCACCGCCCACGAGGCTGGCAAGCTGCGCGAAGTACACGTAGCTGACGTGTTCAACCACAAGGCTAACGATGGCAACCGCTACATCATCAAGCCCCCTGGCGCTGATGTCACTGTGCACCAGCACAACGAAATCGGTCACGGTGAGGTGCCTTGGGACGTAGTCTTCTCCACGCTACGTGACATCAAGTTCGACGGCGTACTAAGCGTCTGCGTCTTTGGCTGGCACGAACGCGCTGGTGTCCATTGCCTTCCCGCCGCTGATGGAAAACGTGGGTGGAGCTGGTACCTACGGTATCTTCGCGGCCATTAACTTCCTGTCGTTCCTGTTCTACTGGAAGTTTGTGCCCGAAACTAAGTTCCACTCTCTAGAGGAGCTGGAGCTGAAGTTCCAGAAGGACTACGCCTGAAAGGACTGCTCCGCAAAGGGATATTTCATGAAGGACTAGTTCTAAAAGGACTACTCCTGATTTAATTGCAACGGTTTAGGTGGCTGCGACTATAGCCACCTGAACCGTTGTTTTGTGCGAGGAAAACCCTCACGCTATATTTGTCAGTACAACCGACAGCCGCAACGTCGCCTGCTTGCCAGTGTCTTGCCAGGGTTGCTTGCGTGCTAGCGCCAAAGGAGGATGGCCTTGAAACTAGCCCATATTGGACCGGTTTACTTGCGCGTATATGCCTGGCTAACCGGGCTGGTGCTGGGAGCTGTCGACGCCGTCGCCGCAGTTTACGTGCTAGCCCACCCGCAGTGGCTGGGGCATATGGTGGCCTGTCTATGCCTAAGCGGAATCTTGGCGGTGCTGGTGACGCCCCGCCTGGCGGTAGTTACTGGCAGGCGCCCAATTAACTTTGCAGCTTCCCTGTTTATGCTGGCCGGGGCCTGTATTGGCATGGTTGACGCGCACGTGGCCCGCCTAATTGCGTTCGCGCTGATGGGCTTGGGTTACGGAATGAGTTGGGCTAACTTCCCTTTTAGTGTGCACGAGCTGTCGTTGCGTGGCCATAGGCGCCTAACTCCGCAGGTAACCGCCATTATTGGGATCGGTGCTGGGCTGGGGATCGCGGTGGCCTGGGCGGGCTGGCTGTTTACCGGCAGTTATTCACCTACTTTCGCGCTGGTGGTGCTGGCGGTGCTAAGCGCCGGATTGTTGCTGCTGGTGGCCACTTTGCCGGAGTCGCCAGTGTGGTACGCCCTCAAGGGGCGCGACGAGCAGGCCTTTGCGGCGTTAAAGGCGCTACACGGGCCGCTGGAGGCCGCCGTCGAACTTGACTGGGTGCGCATGGATTCCCAGATGCTGGCCGAGCAGCAGCCCCTGCGCTGGGCGGATCTGAAACTGCCCCAGGTGCGCTCCTCGCTGGTAACCGCCATGATTTTGCTGCTGGCTCAGGAAAGCCCGGGTGCGGTGGCGCTAGTGGTGCTGACTCCGCTGGCGCTGGTGAGCGCGGGTGCCGCTAGCTGGGCGGTGGGCGTGTTTGCGCTGGGGTTGGCCCTGATTTCGGCGGTGGCCTGGGTGATAGTGACTCGCTCATGGGGCCAGCGCTATCTGCGAGTGCTTTTTGGCTGCATTATTTTGGTTTTAGCCTCGATGACGGCCCTGGCCACTCTGCCTAAGCTGGGTTTAGATGCCTGGGGTGGGCTGCTGTTAATAATCCTGGTGAGTGCGTCTTTGGCGGTGCAGCGGTGGCTGATTTACCCGGCTTGTCACGGAGCTATTGATACCCGTGTGCCGCCGTGGCTGGTTAACTGGCAGCGCGCTCAGAGTGCTTTGGCTAATGCCCTGGCCCGCTTTGTGGTGTTGGGTGTGGCCGCACTGGCGGTTGAATTTAGTTTCAGGTCGCTGCTAATGGCGCTGTTTGTGTTCTATCTGTGGGTATTTATGCTGATTATGGTGCGTATGCCCCGCGAGTTGCGCATGTGAACTGCCAGCGACGACGCCGGTCGGTTACTGCGGGCCGGCTGCGGCGCCGTCACACGCCACCCAAGCAACGGGCCACATGGCTTAAGGCGTCCTGTGCGCGGCTTAATAATGCGCCAATTGAGCCCAGACGTCCTAACCGTGCAGCTGGGACCTACTTCCCAAAAAGTTGCACGAACTCTCCCGCGAGCATAATTGATAGCGCAAATCCTCAATTTCGAGACCATATGTCACGACAAATCGGGGTTGGTGGGGTAGGCTAAACCCATTGCACCGGCAGGTGCCCAAAATACGTATCACACAGAGAGGTGGGCCGTAATGGCCAACGAGAGCGTCGTTGAGATCCCCGAAACTATGCGTGCGGCGGTGCTGCGCGACCCGCAGGTGGGACTGCAGGTAGAGACCATCAAGACCCCCCGTCCGGGTTTCGGCGAGGTGCTGGTTAAGGTTAGCGGTTGCGGTCTGTGCCACTCTGACCTGCACGTCATTGGTGGCGCCATTGCTTTCCCGCTGCCCGCAGTGCTCGGCCACGAAGTAGCCGGCCAGATCGTTGAGGTAGGCCCGGGTAACGAGTTTACTGGTCTGGAGGTTGGCCAGCAGGTTGCCGGTGGCTTCCTGATGCCTTGCGGCCGCTGCCAGCACTGCAACTCTGGCCACGACGAGCTATGTGAGCCCTTCTTTGAGCTAAACCGCCTAAAGGGTGTGCTTTATGACGGTAAGACCCGCCTAGAGTCCCTCGACGGCGAGCCCATCTACATGTACTCCATGGGTGGCCTGGCTGAGTACGCCGTAATCCCCTCCACCGCCGTGGCCCCCGTGCCCGACAGCGTTGACCCGGTTACCTCCGCCATCCTGGGCTGCGCCGCCATGACCGGTTACGGCGCTGTGCGTCGTGGCGCTGACCTGCGCTTTGGTGAGACCGTGGCCGTGGTTGCCACCGGTGGTGTGGGCTCCAACATCTGCCAGATCGCTAACGCTTTTGGTGCCCGCCAGGTAATCGCTATCGACGTCGACGACGAGAAGCTCGAAGCCGTCAAGAAGTTCGGCGCCACCGCTGTGGTCAACTCCGTCAAGCAGAACGCTCGTGAAGAGGTCCTCAAGCTCACCGACGGCAAGGGTGTAGACGTGGCTTTCGAAGCCCTGGGCATCCCCGCCACCTGGGCCACCGCTATGGACGTACTGGCCGACGGCGGTCGCATGGTTCCGATCGGCCTGGGTGCCGGCCGCCAGACCGCTGACGTTGAGATCAACCGCACTGTTCGCCGCAGCCAGAAGATCCTGGGCTCCTACGGTGCTCGTACCCGCCAGGACCTGCCGGCCGTAGTAGACCTCGCCGCCCGTGGCGTAATCGACTACAACGACCTGGTCACCCGCCGCTACAAGCTGGAGGACGTAGCCGAGGGCTACGAGGCTCTGCGCAACCGCGAAGTTCAGGGCCGCGCCGTCGTGGACATGTCGCTGTGATGTTTTTAGCTTGTTAACAAGCTAAAAAGTGCCCGGCACATTAAGTGCCGGGCACTTTTGTATCTTGGCATCTATGTTGTTAACAGCATGAGGGGTTTTGCGCAGCCACTTCTAGAATCTGGCCATAGGGGAGTGGTTTGGGAGGCAGGCGGTTCTGCTGGGGGTGGTGCGGCTGAGGACGTTGCTGCGGGAGGCGGTGCTGCGGGGGAGACGACGGCGTCGTCGTCAAAAAATAAAAAGAGTGGTGGGCAGTGAAAGTGGCGGGCAACAAAAAAGGACGCTGGGAGCGTCCTGGGATATTCAGTTGGGCTGGGGGATTTACCGCTAAACGCGGGGGATTGTGCCAGCGCTAGTGTTTACCGGGTGAAGGAAACCCCGGAGGGTGGCTGGCGGCGGCTATCTAACTACAGTGGCCACCAGCCACCTGAGGTTTAGTCAGCGGTTAAGCAGGTTAATGCCGGTGTACACACCGATGAAGGTGGCGGCGCTGGCAACTAGGCCGGCGGCGATGGTGATGATGGCGGTGCCGGTGACGGCGCCAACTAGGGCCATCAGGACAACCATGACGGCGATAGCGCCCATGGCCATGGTGAAGCTGTAGAGGTCGGCGTCGCGGGTGTCGTTCTTGGCGACGGACTGGGTGGAAGTAGCGGTGGTGGTGGTTTCGAGTACGGCGGTCATTTTCGTTATCTCCAGGGGTTTGTATGTATTTGGGAGGCTTGGTATCAAGCTCTCTAGCAAGTTACTGCAATCTGTTTCAGAAAACCTTACGAAACGTTTCGCGCCTCGCTGTTGATGGATACATTACCCGGTCTGAAAAGATTTGTATGCACGAATTTTCGTGAGCTGCGGCATACGTCTGCGCACTGTCGCTAGGCGGTGTGGCGGGCGTCAAAAAAATCAGGTTTTATTACTGACAAACCTAGAGGATTGTTCCAATTAAACGGCACCGGGCGCTCTTCAGTTAGTGACTGAGCGAACGCTTGTGTGATCACTTGCGCAACAATGGCGTCTTGCAGGGTGGCTGGCGGGGTTTCCTCACTCTCAAGAGCACTCAAGAAACCCTCTAGAGAACTGGCAAAAATCGGGGCGATACGCTCATGCCAATCGGCATCCACATAGCGTTTTACTGAGCGCTGGGTCTGGTGCAGGCGCAGTGCCACGCTAGAACCACGTTGGGTTTCGGCGGCGGCAAAGGCACCGCGCGCACTTACTCGCTCGTCATAGCTCAAGCCGTCACGCATGGAGGCATCCAACTGGCACAGGGCGCCGTTGGTAAACCGTAGCGTGGCCACACAGGTGTTGATGGGGGAGTTGGGCGCATTTTCAAGCCGACTGGAGGCTGCGTAAATATCTACCGGCAGGCTGTTAAGTAGCCAGGTGGCCAGGTCAAAGAAGTGAAATAGGCGCTCACGCAGGCGGGCCTGGCGATGTCCATAATTCTCAAAGGGGGACAGGGAAATGCCGCGTGAAGAGATCTGCAACAGCTCAATGTCTCCCAAAGAGTCATCACAAATGCAGGTGCGCAGCTGAATGTAGTTGGGCGCAAAGCGCCGGCACAGATCTGGCATAGCTAGCAGGTGTGCATCGGTAAAGCGCTTGACGTAATCGTTGCCGCTAAGTGCCGAAGTGGTTAGAGGCATCTCAACCAGTACAGGCTTTTGGTGCTCTAACGCGAGATCGAGTAGTTCGGCATGGGAGTCGGTGGTGGACGCGATAATTACCGCATCCACGCTGGGATCGGCAAAAACCTGGCGGGCGCTAGAGGCGGCAATGCCGTGATATTTGCGCGCGGTTAGTTTAGCCAGCTCGCTCTGGGGGTCAAATACCCAGCTCAGTTCTGCGTGCGGGTGCACGGCTAGGTTGGCAGCGTGGAGATTCCCAATGAAGCCTGCACCCAAAAGCGCGACGGTTGCCATTGGGCTAATCCTTTCTGCTAGTGGTTGTAAATAGATGTCGCAGTATTGAGGCAGGTGGAGGCTAAATGAATTAACGACCACGATTTTGAGGTTGGTTACAAGATCAGGGGCTGTGCTGATGCTGTGAAGCCCACCTCACCAAAATTATTTATCTGCCAGTTTTCCTTGTCAATGCGCCAAAAAGTCCGTATCTGTAGGGAGCTGCCAGGGGGAGTGTTGCAAGCCGTCGTGGCCTGCATTCTTATGTAAAGCCTATAAATCGAAGGTGGAAAACTTCTATTTTAATAGCTCTTGATTTTGCAAGAAATTGCAACTCAGCGGGTAGGTTTTGGGGAGTTTTGGGTGTTTGCGGCGTCGGGCGCGGGAAAGCAGAACAAGCGGAACTTACACCCTGGGCAGGAGAGACGCGGACAGGCGTGGGGCCCCTAGCCTAGACGGTTAGCCTTACGCCCTGGGCAGGAGAGGCGCGGTGGCAACAGGGAGTAAGGGAAGCGGAACTTGTGCCTTGGGCGCGAGGCGAGCGACGGCGTCGGGCACAGGGCTGAAAACTTTAGCGGCGGGCAGGTAACCTAAGAAGGTGACCGATTCTGTAAGCCCTGCCGGCGGCCCCAAGCCGGTTCTTGTGGTGGACTTCGGTGCCCAGTACGCGCAGCTAATTGCCCGACGTGTACGTGAGGCCAAGGTCTACTCCGAGATTGTCCCGCACACCATGAGCGTCGCCGACATGCTGGCTAAAGAGCCGGCGGCGATTATTCTTTCCGGCGGCCCTTCCTCGGTTTACCAGGAAGGCGCCCCGAGCGTAGATCCGGCCATTTTCGATGCTGGCGTTCCGATCCTGGGTATCTGCTACGGCTTCCAAACCATGGCGCAGGGCCTGGGCGGGCGCGTGGGCCGCACCGGCACCCGCGAGTATGGACACACCCCCGCCGAGGTGGACTCCAACTCCTGCCTGTTTGCCTCCACCCCCGCAAACCAGGTGGTGTGGATGAGCCATGGCGACTCTGTGCAGTCCGCCCCTGAAGGCTTCGTGGTTACCGCCTCCACCGCCGAGACCCCCGTGGCCGCTTTTGAAGACCGCAGCCGCCGCCTGTTCGGTATGCAATGGCACCCTGAAGTGCTGCACAGCGAGTTCGGTCAGCGCGCCCTGGAGCACTTCCTTTACGACGGCGCCGGCCTGGCCGCCGACTGGACGCCCGGCAACATCATTGATGAGCAGGTTGAGCGCATCCGCGAGCAGGTGGGTGACGCCCACGTAATCTGTGGCCTAAGTGGTGGCGTGGACTCCTCCGTGGCCGCCGCGCTGGTACACAAGGCCATTGGTGACCAGCTCACCTGCATCTTTGTGGACCACGGCCTGCTGCGCGCCGGTGAGCGCGAACAGGTTGAGCACGACTACGCCGAGGGCATGGGTATCCGCGTAATCACCGTGGATGAAACCGAGCGTTTCCTCTCCGCCCTGGCCGGGGTAACCGACCCCGAAACCAAGCGTAAGATCATTGGCCGCGAATTCATTCGCTCCTTCGAGGCGGCTCAGCGCCGCGTCATTGAGGAGGTTGGAGCTGCCGGTGGCGAGATTAAGTTCCTGGTGCAGGGCACGCTCTACCCCGACGTCGTCGAATCCGGTGGGGGCGAGGGCGCGGCCAACATCAAGAGCCACCACAACGTGGGCGGCCTGCCTGACGACCTAGACTTTGAGCTGATCGAGCCGCTACGCGAGCTGTTCAAGGATGAGGTGCGCGCTATTGGGCGCGAACTGGGTGTGCCCGAGAAGATCGTGGCGCGCCAGCCCTTCCCCGGCCCCGGCCTGGGCATCCGCATTGTTGGTGAAGTAACCGCAGAAAACCTGCGCGTACTGCGCGCCGCTGACCTGATCGCCCGTGAGGAGCTAACCGCTGCCGGGCTGGATGAGGAAATCTGGCAGTGCCCGGTAGTGTTGCTAGCTGGCGTGCGCAGCGTAGGCGTGCAGGGCGACGGGCGTACCTACGGTCACCCGATCGTGCTGCGCCCGGTTTCCAGTGAGGACGCCATGACCGCCGACTGGACTCGCCTGCCCTATGAGGTGCTAGCGCGTATCTCCACCCGCATCACCAACACCGTCCCCGAGGTCAACCGCGTGGTGCTCGACTGCACCTCCAAGCCTCCGGGCACCATTGAGTGGGAGTGACGCTTTTTAGCGGCTTCCTGGCTGAGTAAAGCTGACTAAGCTGGCTGAAATTGACCAGAGCAGCTGACTAAGCTGACCAAAGTAGCCGGCTAGAGTAGCGGGCCCCGGCCTCGTCCCTGATTCGTGGGACGAGGCCGGTGTTTCTTTATTGGGCGAGTGTGGCGAGTGTCAGATCTTCCGCGCTCGTTGTGGCCAATTGATTGATCTGATGCCATATTCTGGCCATAATTGTGGCTAGAATCGAAAGGGGTAATAATGTCGTCTCTTACTATGGGGCTCGCCGAGGCGAAGAATAACTTTTCGCGAGTGACGGCAGAGGTGAACCGGACGGGGAAGCCTGTCACGATCCTCAAGAACAACAGGCCCTGGGTGGTTATTCAACCGGCCCAGCAGGTGGCGAGTGCTGTCGACGTCGCTGTCGACTTCATGGATGCTTACGCGGACGTGTTTGAAGAACTTGCCAAGTGAGCGCTTTTGCGTTTTCGCGGGATGAGGTGTGCGCTATCCATTCGACGGCGATTGAACGCTTTGGTGGCCTGGATGGTGTGCGTGATGAGGGGATGTTGGCGTCAGCTCTCGCTCAGCCCTTCCAGACTTTCGACGGCGAGGAGCTTTATCCAAGTGCTGTCGAGAAAGCGTGTAGATATGCTGTTGGGGTCATTTCGGGGCATCCCTTCCTGGATGGAAATAAACGAACTGGAGCCGCTCTGCTAGGTGCGTATCTCAGGATGTGCGGTGTTGATTTCGCACCCGATCATGCGGCGTTCCTTTCGGCCATGCTGAGTGTTGCTGATGGGTCGATGGGATACAAGGAACTCGTGAACTGGGTGCGAAGTGAGGCTGGATTCTAGCGGTGGTTGCAATACGGTCTGATTGATTGGAGTGTGTTGTGGCTAATCTAGGGCGTGTTTATGGCTGGGTAATACCCTTCCCGTATATCGCTCATATGCGTGCAGAGCGAAGGCTTAAACGCCCGAAAGACCGTAAGTGTGATGACCCGCGTTTGTGGGCTGTTATCTGGGACAAGCTCAAGGTTAGGTGGAGTCCGGAGCAGATTTGTGTCTATTTACGTCGGTGTTTCCCGGATAATCAGAGTATGAACCCGTGTGTGGAGACGATTTATCAGTCCATCTTCATCCAGGCTAAAGGAGAGTTCTGCCGTTGGGATGCTTATGGAGCGTTCTAGCCGGTACGCGTTGTTGCTTTATTGGCCTAAGGGTACTGATTTGTCGGTTTGGTCTGAGGCTGAGCTTGATGTGATTGCTGGTGAGCTTAATGATCGGCCGCGTAAGACGTTAGACTGGGATACGCCTCGGGAGCGTTTTGGTGTGTTGTTAGCAGCGTGAAGGGTGTTGCAACCACCCCTAGAATCTGGCAATGCGAAGAGCTAACTTTCTAAGCAAAGTCCATGTAAACCCTCTTGCGTTGATAGCCTTACGGGTTATTATGGGCATAGCTAGTGGAAGTGCTCAATGCTTGAGTACAAAGTAGATAGTTCTCTCCGTTGGCAGACCAAAGGCAAAGTTGCGCGAAAGGTAGAATAATGGCTAGCAAATCTAAGACTAACATGGGTTGCGGTAAAATTTTACACAAGCTTCCAATGACGTTCACTGCGGTTGATCTCGAAACTACGGGATTTAGCAATGATCAAAATGATATTATCGAAATTGCCGCTCTCAAAATTAAAGATGGTCAAATAGTAGATAAATTTGAAACATTGGTTAACGTTGGTTATGGCCTAAAATCTGAAATCTCTGAGTTGACTGGCATTACTGATTCTATGCTTGAAAACGCGCCTTCTATCTATGACGTGATCCCAAAATTTGAAAATTTCGCAGAAGACTCGCTTCTGTTGGCTCACAATGCTTCATTTGATATAGGCTTTCTTTATTGTGCGTATAAAAAAGTTTTAGATAAACCTCTTGCTAATGACTATGTCGATACGATGAGTGTAGCGAGGCGCGTACTTACTGGTTCGATAGCGCTGCCTGCCGTGTGCAAGCATCTTGGTGTTACTAATAAGTCTGCACACCGAGCTGCTTCTGATGTAGCTGCTACGGTTGAATGTTATTTTATAATGCGAGAAATGGTTATCGATAAGTATGGTAGCGAGGATGAGTATGAAAAAACATTCAATAGTAAAGGGAATTCCTCAAAGGTTAAGGCTAAGGAAATTATTGTTGAACCCGGAGCTATTGATGAAAATAGCCCCCTTTTCGGAAAATACTGTGCATTTACCGGGAAAATGACTTCGATGTCCAAAAGAGAAGCGATGCAGCTTCTAAAAAATATTGGCGGGGAACCTCAGGATCGTGTAACCCAACAAACCGATTATCTGATTATCGGCGGTAATGGTTTTAATAACAAAAAACAAGAGAGGTCAACGAATATAGAAAAAGCTGAGGCCAATCGGAGTAAAGGTATTAACACTCAAACCATATCTGAGGGCACCTTCTTTGAATTACTTGAGGGTAGGTAAAACTGTCTTGAGATGATTTGTGAATCCTTTGTTTGGTGATTTAAATTCTGAATTGATGTCTCTATGAAAAACGAAAATTGTGATGAACCTCCCGTATTCTTTCTATATTATGTTAATCAGCCCAGACTTATCGACTTATATGCTCTATTGAATGGGGGGTATTCTGAATATGAAGAGATTCAGACTGCCAGTAATGAAGAAAAGAAACGTTCTGGTAAAGCGGGTGTTCAAGGAAAGGCTAATGGTTTTAAAATCTTTAACCTCGGCGGCGAGTTGTCTGGAGCGCTTGAAAGTAGTAAGGGAACCCACTCATCCTCTACTGCGAGGCGAGTTCATACTGTAACTTCTATGCTCTCTCTTGTGTTGGGTGCTATGCGGGAGAGAAAGCTTATTCGAAGCTTGGAGAGTTGTGAAGCGGGCTGCTTTGTACTAGAGCCGGTAAAGTTGAAGGTTAATTCAATGAAATTATTGTTTTCGGAGGTGAAGGATATTCTTGAGCTAACTAAAAGTGCGCAAGGGTTATCTAATGGGTCAGATACTTCTAATAAACAAAATAGAAAAAGTGGGTCTAATGGGCGAAATAACTCAAATAAATCCGAGTTTGATGAAGTTTTAAGACAAGTAAACAGGTTCTCAAAATTTATTGATGAATTGGCTGGTAGCGAAGAGGTTATTTGTCAACGAAAGGATGCTGTATTGGTAGGTAACATAAGCGACGATTGTTTTTACCAGTCCTCCAGTAGAGATTTGATCGATACGGATTTCAAGTGTCTCGCGCAAGTGCGTAGAATCTTTCCTGAAGGTACTCGTTTGATGAAAAATAGTACTTTGTCAAAACTTCCTCAGGGTATGGTGAATGATATTGTTGCCTCCTTTTCTGATTTACTAAAAGGGGATGTGTTTAGTTCGGATGCTACGGTTATGCCGGAAATAACTGGAACGCCTGTCTATGAGTTAGAGATTGTTGCTCTATATCAAGATGCTCCATTGGATGAATCTAAATAAGGTAATATTATGTGTGATTATTATTCAAACTCAGAATATTTCTGAGATTTTCACGAGCGTATAGCATATAGATTATTCTCATAAAAGTTCATGTGTCGTTTTGTAGCCTACAATTGCAATATGCTTCGAGCGAATCATCTGGAAACTGATTGTGCCAGAAAACTTCATTTATGAGCGGATGCGTAGCTCTAATTGAGATGGCGTAGTGGTTGGGCTGCCTGTTACGCGTCCTGAGCGCATAGTGTTTGACCTTGTGTTAGATGATGAAGATCTTTCGCTGGTTGCTGATGTGCTGAGAGAAGCTTCCTACGTGATATGAAGGTCTGCTGTCAGATACAGGGGTGTCGGAAGTGTTAGTTAGACGAATTTCATCATCCTGAATCCTCTTGCCTTTAATCTGCTAAGGACTTTAATTAGTTATCGTTTGTGCCTTATTAAAGCCTTTTGTGGCGATTTCAGTAACTGTGGCTACGGCGTTTACTGTCGACGTAAAGTCAATGTCCTTGGCGTAAGAATGCCTTAATTTGTAGTTTTCCCACTGACTTAAGAGTCCTGTATCTTTACGCATTTCCTCCAAAAGGGAATTGTATGATTTCATGGCAGAAACACTATTTCGTTTCTTGCATGTGGCAAAAAGGGCGTTTCCTAGTGTTTCCTGATCTACTTTGTCTGCTCTCAGATGCCAGAGCTCATACACGTCATAGAAATCTCTGATTCGTGTGTTTGTAATACTTCTAGCAAGTATTGTTTCCAGCTTTTCCGCGAGTACTGTTTCTAGTGGATAGGCTAATATAGTCGAGGATCCTTCACTGAAAACAAAGGGGTAGTCGTAAACGATTGCTGATAGGGTAATCTTGTCTCCTGTTGTGACATCAACAGTTATTGATACGTCAAGAGGTGCATATTTTGCTTTTAAAAATACGCGAATTCCAGGATATTCATCTATTTCCCGTATGTCTGCAGTTCTAACTAACTCGAACTCTAGAGAGTCGTCGATTTCTATGGCGCAGATCTGTTTGAAAACTTCAGTGGCTTTTTCATGTGTAAGTTCAAATCCGGTGACGGTTGTATCCAAGTTTTTTGTGGTGCGACGTTCCACCCCAATTAATGATCCGATAAGCATGCCTCCCTTAACAATGATGCTATTCCTCCAAATGGAGCGAGAGATCCTGTCTATTAGTCGCTCCAACATGTAATTTTGCAGCATTAGCTGTGGTGATACTCCAGCTGCTTTTGCTTTGTTGTTTATGAGTGCCTTTAACTGCATTGCATTTTTAGTCTTCATAAAAGCACCTCCAGATACTTTCGGATTTTGTTTTTAGTGCCTAATACTTCCGCATATTCAAGCAGTTTAGGTAGGCTTCGAATACTTGAGGTTAGATAAGAACGAATTGCCGGGTTGAGTCTTTGGGTATCAGGACTGATAGTTCCTCTTAGCATGTCGCACAAGGTGCGTTCGGCGTCATATGTACGTACTTTATTTCCGTAAGGTGTCCCAATTTCTGTGATTCCTAGTTCGTGGAGACCTTCAGGTGAAGATTTAGTAATTATCTCAGATTTTTTAGCTACAGAAGTGTTGTACCCCTGAGGGAACGATAATGTAAGTTTTTCTGGGGCTTGATCGGAAAGTGATAGTAGATAAAGTGCAGTGTCGTGGGAAAACACCCCTCGTGCGAATCGGTGTTGTGTAGCTACATATTCGTCTTCCCAAGCTTCGGGTGTGCGATATAAGCCGCGTTCAACTTTGATTAGACGACCTTCTTTTACGGCGCGAGTGAGTTCGCGTCGCTGGATGCTGCAGCTGGTGACGTTAGCTGTCGTAATGAATCCGTTGTTGGACTCGGCTATCTCTATCAAGCGGTCCGTTTTCTCACTCCTGAACAACTAAGCTATAGAATTAAAATTATTATAGCATCAATGTTCAAGTGGTTTCGACTACCTCGCGAGATGAAAGTCAGTGTCACTCTGGCTAGACGAATTTGGTGCTGAGGCTGGTGGGGTAGGCCTTGATTTGGCTGGAGCCCCTAGCGGCGTCGGGCATTACCGGCTCTTCATAATTGAGGGTGTGGGGGTGGTATGCGGGGTTCGGCGTGTCGTGGCCGGGTAGGGGTCGAGGTCTTCCGATGATGGGGGTTCCTACAC
>ERZ773051.99-NODE-99-length-71171-cov-9.448099_pt1 | contig 71171 bp, 60 predicted proteins | sample MGYA00580631_ERZ773051 | MGnify/ENA primary metagenome ERZ773051 (study PRJEB29015, sample SAMEA2738137) | human oral metagenome | biome: human oral; feature: human-associated habitat; material: saliva | place: China | collected 2204 ... | reverse complement strand
TTTCCGCGGCCGGGACGGCCGCACCCGCTCTCGCAGCGGCGGTCTCCGCCTACGAGACGGCAGCCGCCGAGCTTGCCGCGCGCATCGCCGAAGAATCCGAAGAGGATGACGAAGACGACGGCATGGGCATCGATGCCGAAGCCCTCTGGCAATCACTTGCCGCCGACTTTTCCGCGGCGCTCAGTCTGCCGACTCTCAGCGCTGCCTCGGGTCTCCGTCAAGACGCTTCTCCCCTCTCACTCGCCGCTCTCCTTCGAACCGAGCCCGCGACCCGCGAGGCGCTCTGCCTCCCGGCGAACGCGGCCGTTCCCGCCGGAAGCCTGTCTCTCGCCGAGCTTCCCTCCGCACAGCTTGCGGCGGCGGAGCCGGGCGCCTTGCGCAGTGATGAAGATGACTGTCTCTTTGCGCACTATGCGGCTTCCTTTTTCCCCTGCTATCTGACCCAAACGAAAGAGGCGGCGCAGGCAGGTCTCAGCCTCCAGCTGGAATATCTGAGCGCCGGCAAGGAGACCGACCGCGAAAACTTCTCCGCCGTCTGCTCCCGCCTCTTTGCGGATCAGGAAAGCCTCCGCCTGCTCGCGCTGCTCTCGGACCCGGCTGCCTGTCAGGCCGCGGAGCGCGCCGCCGACAGCCTCTGTACCGCGACTGCTTCCCCGCGGCTTCGCGCCCTGCTCCGTTTCCTGCTGCTCTATGCCGTCGCAGCCTATGACAGTCTCACAGACCTGTCCCTGCTGCTCGCCGGACAGAAAGCACCGCTCTTCACGCTTGCGCCCGTCCCCCGTATCTCCGCCGACCGGCTCTTGCAAGGCGGCGGCTTTCAGCCTCCCACCCCCGCCCTTTCGGAGAGCGGAGAAGGGCTCTCCTACCGGGAAGCTCTGCTCTTTTTCTACCTGCAAACTTCCCGCGCTGCGCGGAATTACCGCATGCTCGATCTCATGGAAACAGCGCTCTCGAACGGACAGACGCCCTTCCGGATCACGCACTGCCTGGTTTCGCTCCGCGCGGAGCTCCGCTGCAATGCCTCACATCTCTTCACCGCACTCTTTTCCCTGCCCGCCGCCGCGCCGAACCGGTTTCAGATTTCCGTGCAGAGTTTCCGGGCCTACTGAGGAGGCGCGCGGCGCTTCAACCTTGCGTTTCTGTGAACAGAGGAGACGGCCACATGAAAACCACTGTCAATCAAAATCGGAAAACAGCTCTCCAGGCACAATCCCGACTTTCCGTCTCTTTTTCTCTTCACAGGAGCGCAGCGCTGAGGCGCCGCGCCCCGCTCTCTGCCTCGCTCACGGTAGAGGCAGCGCTCGTGCTGCCTCTCTTTTTGTTTGTGCTCCTCCTCTTTTCCGTGCCCTTCCGCATCATGACCACCGAGCGGCAGATGCAGCGCGCTGCGGAAACCGTCTGTGACCGCGCCGCTGCCCTAGCCGCGCTGTCAACGCCGGAGGCCGCGCAATACAGAAATTCGCTGAGCGCCTTGGCGCTTGCGGCCGCGCGTGCCGCTGTCTCCGATCCGAATCTCAGCGGGCTCAGTGCCGAGCGTTCGAGCTTCCTCGCGGACGGAGAAACGGTTCGCGTCGTGCTGGACTACAGCTACACACTCCCGATTCCTCTGTTTCGTCTGCCCGCCGTCCGCTGCAGCCGCACGGCATGGCGGCGCGCCTGGATCGGGGAAACCGATCCGGAAAACTGCGTCGCGGCAAATCCGAAAGAGGAAATTGTCTATGTCGGCAGGCACTCGACCCGCTACCATAAGACTGCCCGCTGCCACTATCTCTACAACGACCTGCGCGCCGTGTCTCTCTCCGAAGCGACGGCTGCGCGCAATACCTCCGGCGGTCGTTATCACGCCTGCCCGGTCTGTGCGCGCGGCGCAAGCGGCGGTACTGTCTACCTGATGCCGAGCGGCACCGCCTGGCACCGCGATCCGGCCTGCCGCGCGATTCGCGCCTATGTTCGAGCTGTGCCGAAACGCGAAGTGGAGCAGCTTGGCCCCTGCAGTTATTGCTATCCCTGAAAGGAGTTTCCGATGTTTGCGACCACCCTCTTCGGTTGCGTCAGTCTCACGCTTTTTTCACTTGCCTGTGCATGCGAGGACTTTCTCTATCAAACCGTACCTCGCCGCTTTTTTGAGCTTCTGCTCCTTCTGGAGCTCGGCTTTTATCTGTGGCGCCTCTTCTTTGTCCACGCGACCGTGCCGACAGAGCTTCTGCTCTCGCTCTGCCTGTCTCTTCCGCTGCTTGCCTTTTCCCTGCTGTCCCGCGAAGCCCTCGGGCTCGGCGACGCATTGTTTCTCCTCTGTTTCGGTCTCGGCGCCGGCTTTCACCGCCTGCTGTTTCTGCTGACAACCGGTTTTTTATCTGCGGCACTCCTCTCCCTTTTCCTGCTCTGCCGCCGCTTCGGGCGCCCGAAAAAGGCAGGGACAGAGCGCATCCCGCTGCTCCCCTTTTTTCTGCTCCCCGCCCTTTTTACTCTTTTTGCTTCGGGCAGGGTTCCGGCATGAGACGGCCTCTGTCCCTGCGTCTTCGCGCCTCCCTCACCGTGGAAGCACTCTATGTATTCTCGCTTCTCTTTTTATCGCTGACCGCAGCGACCCGCTTTGTCTATCGGGAACAGGCCCGCTGCACTGCCGGCTTTCTGCTCGAAGATCTCGCGGTACAGGCCTCGCGCGCGGATTCCCGCACCGGCGACATCGCCGCTGTCCCGGCAGAGCTGAAGTCACACTATCTGCGCCGTCTCTCTTCCCTGCTCCCCGTGAGCGACGGTAACTTCACCGTCTGGTGCGGACAGGAGGTCGGCGGTGTCGAGCTCCGCGCGCCCCGTTTCTCGGCGCGCATCGAATACAAACTGCTGCGCCCGGAAACAGCGCTTCGCAGCAACAGTCCGCTTCCAGACAGCACAAAGGAGGTAAACCCCTGATGAAACCGGTTCATAGTGCGACACACAGCACCCTCGAACTTCCTCTCTCCCCCGCCGATGCATCCGGCTTTCCACGCCGCATGCTCGAAGAAAACCGCATTCCCGGTTTTCTGCCGCTCCGCCCCGACAGTGAGGCACTGCCCGAGACACTCTCCTACGATGTGACCGGCCTTCTCTCTCTCTCCGACGCCGCAGCCGAGCAAAAGCTTCGCGCCGAAGATCTTCGCCGCCTGTTGCTCTATCTTCTTCAGGCGCTCTCCCGTCTCCCGGCCTATCTCCTGTCTCCGGACGGCCTGGTCCTCGATGCCGACGCGATTTACCTGGATCCGCAGAGCCGCGCCCCCTGCTTTCTCTATCACCCGGGACAACATGCAGCCTTTGCGGGCAGTCTCTCCGCCTTTTTACATGCGCTCCTCGCGCTGACCGATCAGAATGAAGAGCGACACATGGTGCTCGCCTACCGCCTCTATCAGGAAAGTCTCTCACATCCGCACTCTCTCGACTATCTGGAGCGCATTCTGACTGCCGCAGAGACAACGCCGCGCGCGGCAGACCCTGCTGCCGATGCCGCGCCGCCGCTTGATCCCCTCGTCAGCGAAGTCCGGGAGGTCAGTGCCGAGGAACTTCCGCAAAAAAAGAGCGGCGGATTGCTCCGCCGCCTCTTTCACCGCACGGAAGAACCGAATCACTCCGCGGAAGATGCCGTCTTCTTGGAGGCACTCCGCGAACCCTGAGTCTTCTTCGCCGCGGTTTTCTTCCTTGCCGCTTTCTCGGTTGCCGGTTTCTTTGTCCCCGTTGCCTTCTTAGCCGCCGTTTTCTTTGCTCCCGTCACCTTCTCGGTCGCGGCTTTCTTACTTCCCACCGGTTTCTTCGCCGCCGGTTTCTTCGTCTCATCAAACTCGAAAATCCGCACACCGTACGCCGGCAGCGGCGCCTCCAGATAGAACGGTCTCTGGTCGCACTCACCCGGTTTTGCGCGATAGGAGACCGCGCGCTTCTTCTGAAGCGTATAGAGCCCCTCGTGCTCATCCAGAATCAGCCGGTAACTTCCTGCGTGCGGCACGCCGACACGATAGTCCTCGCGCGCAACCGGCGTGAAGTTAATCACAAAGAGCAGCGACTTTTTCCGACTCTCATCTCGGCGGAGGAAAGAGAAGATCGAACGGTCCGCATCGTCCGCATTGATCCACTCAAAGCCCTGCCAGTCGTTGTCCAGACGGTACAGCGCCGGATGCGAGCGGTACAGCTGCAGGAGCCCCCGCACAAAGTTCTGTATATCCCGGTGTGGCGCCTCGTTTAACAGCTCCCAGTTCAGCGAGACCTTCTCATCCCACTCGTGCCACTGCGCAAACTCCTGTCCCATAAAGAGCAGCTTTTTGCCCGGGTGACCGATCATATAGCTGTAGCCGCACTTCAGATTCGAGAACTTGTCCTCGTAGATGCCCGGCATCTTATTGATCATCGAGCACTTGAGATGCACCACCTCATCGTGCGAGAGCACAAGCACATAGTTCTCGCTCGTGAAATAGGTGAGGCCGAAGGTCATCTTGTTGTGGTTATCGCGCCGGAAGTAGGGATCCAACTTCATGTACTCGAGGAAGTCGTGCATCCAGCCCATGTTCCACTTGAAGGTGAAGCCGAGCCCGTTTTCCTCGGGACTGTGGGTGACCAGCGGCCAAGCCGTGCTCTCCTCCGCGATGATCATGCTGCCGTCCTTGCGACCGGCAATCACAGAGTTTAAGTGCTTGAAGAACTCTATCGCCTCCAGATTTTCGTTGCCGCCGTATTGGTTCGGGCACCACTGTCCGTCCCGGCGACCGTAGTCCAGATAGAGCATAGACGCGACGGCATCCACGCGGAGTCCGTCCACATGGTACTCGTTCATCCAGTAGAGCGCGTTCGCAATCAGGAAGTTCTTGACCTCCGTCTTGCTGTAGTCAAAGACCTTGGTGCCCCAGTCGGGATGCTCTCCCTTTCTGGTATCCGCATATTCATAGAGCGCCTGTCCGTCGAAATCCGCAAGGCCGAAGGCATCGCGCGGGAAATGCGCCGGAACCCAGTCGAGAATCACACCGATGCCTGCTACATGCAGCGTATCGACAAAGGCCTGAAATTCCGCCGGGCTCCCGTAGCGGGAAGTCGGCGCATAGTAACCGGTCACCTGATAACCCCAGCTCCCATCAAACGGGTACTCCGCAATGCCCATGAGTTCCACATGGGTATAGCCCATGTCCTTGACATAGGCCGAAAGTTCCCGCGCCAGGGTCTCATAGGAGAGAAAACCGTCCCGCTCGTTTTCATCGCCCCGCCGCCAGGAACCGAGGTGACACTCGTAGATACTGATCGCTTCCTGCCGTGGATTCTGCTTTGCCCTCTGCTGCATCCACGCGTCGTCCTTCCAAGCGTATTCCCAGGGTTCGTCCGCAAGTTTCGACGCCGTTCCCGGGCGGAATTCCGCGCTCCGCGCATAGGGGTCCGCCTTAAATAAGAGTTCTCCCGCCGCACTCCGCAGGGCAAACTTATAGAGCATGCCCGCATGAAGTCCCGGGATAAAGCACTCCCAGATGCCGCCCTCAAAAATTTCCGCACACGGGTTTGCCTCTGCCTGCCAGTCGTTGAACTCGCCGACCACGCTCACCGCGCGCGCGTGCGGCGCCCAGACCGCAAAGTAATACCCTGCTACGCCGTCCCGCGTCATGGGATGTGCACCGAGCTTCTTATAAATCTCGTAGTGCGTTCCCTGCCCGAACAGATAACAATCCGTCTCTGTGATGACACCCATACCTCTGTTGACTTCTGCCATACTCCCTCCGCGCAACGATTGTTTTTTATGCTACAAGTATAGCTTTTTTTCCGACATTTGACAAAGCAATAAAAGGAGGATTTTATGCTTTTACAACTCTCTCCGCTCGCCCTCTTTTTGCCACTATTCTCGATTTCGGATTTGAAAGAACGCCGTATTCCAAACCGCCTTCTCCTGTTGGCCCTGCTCCCGGGTATGGCGACACAGAATCCGCACTTCCTGCTCCGCCTCTGCCTCGCTGCCCTTCTCTTTTATCCCTGGTTCCGCCTGCATCTCCTCGGCGCGGGCGATGTCAAGCTCCTCGGTCTCTGCTGCGCCTATCTGGGGCTCTCCGCTTTTCTAGGCTTCTTTTTTCTGAGCCTCCTCGCCGCCACTCTGCCGGCGCTCTGGCTGCTGCTCGCCGATCGGCGCTGTGAACAGCTGCCGCTTGCCCCCTTTTTCTTTGTCGGCTTTGCGCTCCTAAAGCTGCTCTCCGAAACCCCGCTTCTTCACACCCTTTTCTTCTGACACCCCCAAAGGAGGTTTTTCTCATGCGACGCTGTGCCGTTCTTTTACACCCCGACGCCGACTACGCCGGACGCCTTGCCGACTTCTGGAACCAGCGAAAGAGTCTCGGCCTTCCCGTCTACGCCTTCTCCGCACTCGAAGCGTTCCGCGCCTTTCGCACGCGTGCCGATGTGGAGTTACTGCTGTTTTCCGAGCACTTTGCCGAAGAAATGCAGGGCCTGCTCGGCCAAAGCATGGCCATCCTGCTGAGCGAAGACGGCTTTGTCAGCGAGCGCTGTCAAAATGCGCTCCCGGTTCCCGCTGTCTTTTCTTATCGCCCAGCCGACGCCCTTGCGCGCCGCGTCATGCAACTCTATGCAACCGCAAGACCGGGAGCTCTCTCCCCGGTTCAGCGCGGCGACTGCGAAATCCTGGGCATCTACTCTCCCGTTCACCGCTGCGGCAAGACCACCTTCGCCCTCTCCCTCGGACTCGCGCGCGCCGCACAGGGCAAGACCCTGCTTTTCTCGCTCGAAGACTACGCCGGCGTCTATGCGCAAATTGCGCCGGATGCCGCCGAAAGTCTCTCGGAACTTTTATTTGCCCACAGCAGCGGTCGCTACAGCTGGCCCGTTTTACAGAGCAAACTCTCCGTCTTCGGCGCGCTGGATCTGCTGCCGCCGGTGCGCTGTGCGGAAGATTTGTCTCTGCTCCCCCCGGAAGAATTCGCTGCCCTCTTGCAGCGCATCGCGCGGGAGAGCGGCTACCGCAGCATGGTTCTGGATTTCGGCGCCTTCGGTCGCCGCGCACTCGAGCTCCTGGAACTCTGTGACCGCATCTTCATGCCCGTGCTCTCCGACCCGCTCTCTGCGCTGAAACTCAACTCTTTCCGGGAGTATCTCCGGCAGAGCGGTCGCGCGCAGCTGCTCGAAAAAACCGAAACGCTGGAACTTCCCCCGGAAACAGAAAAAGCGCGGGACTATGCCTGCGCTTTGCTTCCCGCCTATGAAAGCGGACCTCTCTATGAAATGGCCGCTGCCTTGCATTAAACCTGCGGCAGTGTTTGCGCTGTCTCAGCGGAACGTGGCAAAGATTGAAGCGCCGACCACGGTCATGATACCGCTGACTACAATCGCGAGTCCTGCCATGGCACCCTCGATTTCACCGATTTGCATTGCCTTCGAGGTGCCGATTGCATGTGCCGAAGTGCCGAGCGCGAGTCCCTTGGCAATCGGGCTGTGAATCGCGAACAGATGACAAATCGGGTCGGCAAGCACATTGCCGAGAATACCGGTCACAATAATCGAAGCCACGGTGATGGTCGTATAGCCGCCGAGCTCCTCAACTACGCTCATACCGATTGCCGTCGTGATGGACTTCGGCAACAGCGTGATATACTCCACATGGTTCATATGAAACAGCGCGCAGAGCACGAGAATCGAACCGAGGCTTGTGAGCACACCTGCCAGGACGCCGAGCACGACCGCAAGCAGATTGTCCTTCAGAAGTTGCAGCTGCTGGTAGAGCGGCACGGCGAGCGCCACCGTCGCCGGCGTCAGAAGGTAGCTGAGATAACGCGCGCTCCGGATGTAGCTTCCGTAGTCAATGTTAAACGCAACCATGAAGCCGATGACCAGAATAATCGAGATCAGCAGCGGATTCAGCACCGCAAGCCCCGTCTTGGCGCGCAGTACGCTGCCGATATCAAAGGCGAGCAGACTGATGACGATGCCTATGATGGTCGAGTTTCGAATCACTTCATTCATCGCCTCATCCATGCCCATGATGCTTCCTCCTTTTCTTCCCGTGCGCTGCCGCTTCCGCAGCGGCAGTGCGTTCCGTTTTCGCTGTCTCTCCCGCTGCGGCAGACTCTGACCGTGCGGCGCCGCCCGTTGCCTCTGTCTCTTCGCTCTTGGTCACCTCGCCGTGCAACAGGTGCTTGATTTTTTCCGTCTCGTGTTTTGCCGCTTCCCGCAGCTCTTCGGCGATTACATTTTCCTCGGCGAGAACCTCTTCCTTTAATTCCTGAGAAGCTGTCTCGCCTTTTGCCCGTCCGCGCGCCGTCACGGCGAGCAGAATTTCGGTCACGCGCCCTGTGATACCCATGACCAGGACGGTCGAAACAAAGGTCACGACGGTGACCGGCAGAATGATGGTCCGGAGCTGCCCCCAGGCTGTCATGAGTCCCACACCGGCCGGAATGAACATGAGCGGCATCGCATCAATCAGAAACTGCGAGGTCTCGAGCACACTCTCCAGCTTTATCATCCCTGTCATCAGCGCAATCATCATGAGCGCCAGGCCGTAGATACTGCCGGGCACCGGCAGCGGTATAAAATAATGCATTAACTCGCCGACACAAGTCATGCCCGCGATAATGCCGAATTGTCGCATCAATCTCATGTTCCGATTCTTCCTTTACCTTGCTTGCCTTAAGATTTCCTTATCATAAAACTTTTTTTGCAAACAGAAAAGTGTAAACCGGAAATCCGCTTGTCTTTTTTCAGCGACAGCCTTATAAAGAAAGAAACTTTTTGGTTTGAACAACTGCCTCTCTCCTGTTATCAGGCAAGCGGCATCGTGGTCAACGGGCGGCGCATCAAGTCCCTGGTCTTCACGACCGATCTCGCGATTATCCGGAACTGTGACGCCGATGCGGTCTTCGCGGTCTACCCGTTTACCCCGCAGTCGGCCATCAGTCACGCACTGATCAACGGCTCCTATATCCCCGTCTTCTGCGGCTGCGGCGGCGGCACGACGAAGGGACTTCGCACGCTCTCGCTCGCACAGGATGCCGAGGGCCAGGGTGCCATGGGCATCGTCCTGAATGCGCCGATCAGCGACTTAAACCTCCTCGCCGTGACCAAGGTCGTGGATATTCCGGTCATCATCACGGTCATCAGCGAAGAGACCAATATCGCCGCGCGCCTTGCAAGCGGCGCGAGTATCCTGAATGTCGCGGCAGGTCCCGGCACCGCGGCGCTGGTACAGAAAATCCGCCGCGATTTTCCGGAAGTCCAGATCATTGCGAGCGGCGGCAATACCGAAGAGAGCATTCAGGCAACCATCGCGGCCGGCGCCAATGCGATCACCTTCACACCGCCCTCCACCGCCGAGCTCTTCAAAAGTATGATGGCCAAGTATCGCGAATCTTGACAGAACTGCTCTGCTATTCTATACTGAGCCTGTAGTCTTCAGGGCAGGGTGAAAGTCCCTACCGGCGGTACAGCCCGCGAGCCGAAAGGCATGATCCGGTCAGATTCCGGAGCCGACAGTATAGTCTGGATGGAAGAAGCAACGCACCCTCCATAGTCAAAAGTCCCTTGGAATGGAAATTCCAAGGGCTTTTTTCTACTTGCCCCGAGCTTTACGCCGGGGCTTTTTTCATTGCCGAAAGGAGGTCTCATGCACGAAACTTTTATGCGCCGCGCCATTTCGCTCGCAGAGCGCGGCCGCGGTCACACCGCGCCGAATCCGCTGGTCGGCGCAGTCCTCGTACGAGACGGCGAAATCATCGGCGAGGGCTATCACGCCGTCTACGGCGGCCTGCACGCCGAGCGCGCCGCGCTCGAAGACTGCCTTCAGCGCGGCCTCTCTCCGACGGGTGCCGCACTCTATGTGACACTGGAACCCTGCTGTCATACCGGCAAGCAGCCCCCCTGCACCGAGGCGATTCTCGCTGCCGGCATCCGCGCGGTGTTTGTGGGAAGCAGCGACCCGAACCCGCTGGTCGCAGGCAAGGGCATTACCGCGCTCCGGCAGGGCGGTATCGCCGTCACGGAACATGTGTCGGAATCCGCGTGCGATGCGCTGAACGCTCCCTTTTTTCACCATATCAGAACCGGCCTCCCCTTTGTCGTTCTGAAATACGCGATGACACTCGACGGCAAAACCGCCTGTGCCTCCGGCGCGTCCCGCTGGATTACCGGCGAGGCCGCGCGCGCAGAGGTGCACCGGACCCGCGCTGCGGTGGGCGCCGTGATGGTCGGCATCAATACCGTACTGCAGGACGACCCTCTCTTGACCTGCCGCATTCCGGGCGGGCGAAATCCGCTCCGTGTGATCTGTGACTCCGGTCTCCGGACACCGCTTGACAGTGCCCTCGTAAAGACCGCCAAAGAAGTCCCGACCTTGCTCGCCTGCTGCGTGAGCGATACGGCCCGCCACAAAGCCTATCTTGCCGCCGGCTGTGAAGTCCTCACCTTTCCCGGCAAGCGCGTTGACCTCCGCGCCCTGCTCACAGCGCTCGGCGCGCGCGGCATCAACGAGGTGCTGGTCGAGGGAGGCGCGGAACTCGGCTGGGCACTGCTCAGCGCCGGTCTCGTGCAGCGCGTACAGGCCTATATCGCCCCGAAACTCTTCGGCGGGAAAACCGCCCCCTCGGCGCTCGGCGGAAGCGGCGTGCCGTACCCACCGGATGCGTTTGCCCTCAAAAATCTGCACATCCGCTCTATTGGCGCCGATGTGTGCATCGAAGGAGATCTCTGATTATGTTTACCGGCCTCATTGAGGAGCGCGGCACGCTTCTCAACTTTTCCGAAAAGCATCAGCTCACCATCGCCGCTCAAACGGTGCTTGAAGGCCTCTCTATGGGAGACAGCATCGCAGTCAACGGCGTCTGTCTCACCGTCGTCTCTTTCACCGCGCAGTCTTTTACGGCAGATGTCATGCCGGAGACGCTGCGGCGCTCGAATCTCGGTATGCTTCGCGCAAAAAGTCAGGTCAATCTGGAGCGCGCGCTCCCGGTCAACGGGCGCCTCGGCGGGCACTTTGTGAGCGGCCACATCGACGGCACCGGCGAACTGCTCGGCATCCACTGCGAGAATAACGCCCTGCTCTTTTCGATTCGCGCAGTCCCCGCTATCTTACAGGGCGTCGTCGAAAAAGGGTCCGTCGCAATCGACGGCATCAGCCTGACGGTAGTCTCCGTCGACAAGGACCGATTTTCGGTCTCCGTGATTCCGCACACAGCCGCAGTCACAACCCTCGCCGCAAAACGGCCGGGTGACATGCTGAACCTCGAGACCGACCTGCTCGGCAAATATGTGCTGCGCGCCCTCTCCCTCGCAGGAGAGGGCGGCGCAGACGCAAAGAACCGGATCAGCGAGGACTGGCTTCGCAAACTCGGTTACTGAAACCGTTTGCCACAATAAGAGAAAGGACTTCTGCCATGGGATTTTCAACGATTGAACAGGCGCTCTCGGATCTTCGCGCCGGAAAACTGATTGTCTGCATCGATGACCCCTCACGCGAAAACGAGGGCGACCTGATTTGCGCCGCCGAATTTGCCTCTGCGGAACTCGTGAATCGGATGGCCGGACTTGCGCGCGGCCTGATCTGCCTCCCGGTGGCCGCGGACTATGCAAAAAAGCTCGGTCTGCCGCCGATGTCCGCCGTAAACAGCGATAACCACGAGACTGCCTTTCTGGTCTCGATTGACCATATCGAGACCACGACCGGCATCAGCGCCGCCGAGCGCGCCCTGACCGCAAGGAAACTGGTTGCCGCAGACGCCGTTCCCTCGGATTTCCGCCGCCCGGGACACCTCTTTCCGCTCCTCGCGCGTCCGCACGGCGTGCTCGAGCGCCGCGGCCACACCGAGGCGACCGTTGACCTCTGCCGCCTCGCGGGACTAAAGCCAGCCGGCCTCTGCTGCGAGATAATGCGCGAGGACGGCGAGATGATGCGGACCAAAGAACTGCTTACCTTCGCCGAGCGCGAGGACCTCAGCATCATCAGCATCGAGGATCTGGTCCGCTACCGCGAGCGCTACGACTACGCGCTCGAAGAAGTTGCGAACGCTTCCCTCCCGAGTGCCTTCGGTGACTTTCAAATTCACGGCTTTCTCGATCCGCTGAGCGGGCTCGAACACCTCGCACTCGTCAAGGGCGATATTGCCGGAAAAGAGGCAGTGCTCTGCCGCATGCACTCCGAGTGCATGACCGGCGATGTCTTCGGCTCGAAGCGCTGCGACTGCGGCGAACAGCTACAGCGCGCTCTCCGGCAGATTGAGGCGGCGGGTGAGGGCGTGCTCCTCTATCTCCGCCAGGAGGGACGCGGTATCGGCCTCCTCAACAAGCTGAAAGCCTATGCGCTCCAGGAACAGGGGCTCGACACCGTCGAGGCCAACCGCGCGCTCGGTTTTCCGGACGATCTCCGGAACTACGCCCCGGCGGCCGCCATGCTCCGCGCCCTCGGCGTGCGGTCTCTGCACCTTATGACCAATAACCCCGATAAAATCGCCCAGCTCACGGACTTCGGCATTCCGGTTGCGGCACGCGTCCCGCTCGAAATTCCCGCAAACCGCCATGATATCCGCTACCTCCGCACCAAGCGGCACCGCATGGGGCATCTTTTGGATGCGACCCTGCTCCGCGAGAGCTGCTGAACCCCTTTGCGAACAGACACCCAGAAAACCGAATCCGTGAAAGAGAGGATACTGCCATGAACCTTTACGAAGGAAGCTTACATCTCGAGTCCCCCGAAAAAATCCGCATCGGTATCGTTGCTGCGCGCTTTAACGACCTTGTGGTCTCCCGTCTGATTGACGGTGCGGAGGACGCTCTGCTCCGCCACGGCGTGCTCCCCGCACAGATTTCACTGGTCAAGGTGCCCGGCGCCTTTGAGCTTCCGCTCGTCGCAAAAAAAATGGCGGAGAGCGGCAAGTACGACGCGGTCCTTGCGCTCGGCGCGGTCATTCGCGGCGATACCGACCACTATACCTATGTCTGCAACGAAGTCTCCAAGGGTCTGGCCGCTGTCGGCCTGGAGAGCGGTCTCCCCGTGCTCTTCGGGGTTCTGACCTGCGACACGCTCGAGCAGGCACTGCTCCGCGCAGGCTCGAAGGCCGGCAACAAAGGCTTCGAATGCGCGGTCGCTGCGCTCGAGATGATTTCTCTCTTAGAGAAACTCTGATCCTGCCTTTGCCGCAATGACCGCTTGCGAGAATGGCACAAATTCGGAACAAGCTTTTCGGCGAACACCGGAACTTACACGCTCGCTTTCCTCCCGACGCGCTCGGGGAGAGTAAAGCGTAGTTCTTCTTGCAACTTATCCAACAAGAGCTCGTCTCCGGTCTTTCCGGCGACGAGCTCTTTTCCTGTCCTGAAACCCTGCCTCTTTCAATTCAATCGCGCTCTGTCTTCACCGCTTTCTCTCTATCTTGCCCGCGCTTATTTCCTGTTGCGCCGCCGCGCCCGTTTTGCCGCGGCGATGACCTTGTTTCGCCGGGTTTTGCATGTTAGTATCAAATGCGATTACACGCTACGTTATCAATTCAAGATATATCGGGAGGCTGTCATGACTCTTCAGCAAATCTATTATCTCACAGAAATTGCCGATGCCGGCAGTATCAACCGCGCCGCGGAAAAACTCTTCCTCTCACAGCCCGCTCTCACGAACGCCGTCAAAGAGGCCGAGGAAGAACTGGGCTTCCGTCTCTTTAACCGAAACTCACGCGGCATCAGCCTGACACCGGACGGCACGGAATTTCTGGCGCGCGCGAGAGAACTTCACCAGCAATATGAGCTCCTGATGGATCGCTTCGGCGCTTCCCGCCAGATCCGGCAGCGCTTTTCCATCTCGACCCAGCACTACTCCTTTGTGACCCAGGCCTTTGCCAATATGACCCGACACTTTGACACGAATGCGTACCAGTTCTCGGTGCTCGAGACCCGCACGATCGATGTCATCCGCAACGTGATCAGCAGCAAGTCCGATGTCGGCATCCTCTATGAGAGCAGCTTTAACCACCGCTTTCTCTCAAAAATTTTCCGCGAGGAACTACTCGAATTCCACCCGCTGATTGAGTGCAACGCCTATGTCTATCTCTACAAAGACCACCCGCTGGCCTCTCTCGCCTCGATTAGCTTCGAAGAACTGCAGCCCTACCCCTGCATTCAGTTTGACCAGGGCGAAGACAGCTCTGCTTTTCTCGCCGAGGAAATTTTGAGCGACCGCGACTACCCGCGCGTCATCAAGACCTCCGACCGCGCGACCAACTTAAATCTTATGCGCTCCATTCAGGGCTACACCCTCTGCTCGGGCATCATAAGCCGCGACTTAAACGGCTCCGACTATGTCGCGATTCCGTTTCGCGAAGACAGGCACAATAAAAATCAGACCATGCGGATCGGTTACATCCTGAAAAAAGGAACCGTTCCGAATGATCTGATGCTTCATTTTCTCGAAGAAATTGAGCGCTGCCTCAGCGCCGAGCGGACGGCGGTGTGAGCGCGCGCATCGCGTTCAGCACGGCAATCACCGTCACGCCGACATCGCCGAAGACTGCTTCCCACATATTCGCGAGACCGAAGATGCCGAGAATCAGGACCGCCGCCTTGACAATCAACGCAAAGGCGACATTCTGCCGCACGATGCGAACTGTCTTTCTCGAAATGCGGATGATGTCCGCGATCTTCGAGAGCTCGTCGTCCATGATGACAAGATCCGCAGCCTCGATGGCCGCGTCGCTGCCGAGCGAGCCCATTGCAATGCCCACATCCGCGCGCATCAACACCGGCGCGTCGTTGATACCGTCGCCGACAAAGCCGATCTTTTCGTTCTTCTTCTCGGCCGCGAGCAGAGCCTCGACTTTCTCAACCTTATCCGCGGGCAGCAAGTCGTGATAGACCGTGTCGACACCGACCTCCGCGGCAATCGCCTCTGCGGCATCCTTCCGGTCGCCGGTCAGCATGACCAGCTTCTCGATGCCGACTTCGCGGAGCTGACGGAGTGCCGCCGCGGCGCCCGGCTTCACGACATCCGCAATGATGATATGTCCCACATAACTGCCGCCGTGTGCGGCGTATACCACGGTTCCGTGCTCCTTGACTGCCGAAAAGGCAATGTCACGGCTCGCAAGGAGCTTTTCATTGCCGAGAAGCAACTCTCTGCCGTCCAACATGCCCTCGAGTCCGTGCCCGGCCGCCTCATGCATCTCACCGAGACGCGCGCGGTCAATTTCACCGCCATAGGCCTGTAAAATGGATTGGGCAATCGGATGCGAAGAGAGGCTCTCTCCGTGCGCCGCCATCGAGAGAAGTTCCTCCTCGCTGCATCCTTCCGCGGGGTGAATCCCGACCACACGGAACTCTCCCCGGGTCAGCGTACCGGTCTTATCAAAGACCAGCGTCTTTAACTCCGCAGCGGTCTCGAGAAAGTTAGAGCCCTTGACGAGAACGCCGCGCTTGGACGCCGCACCGATGCCGCCGAAGAAGCCGAGCGGCACCGAGATGACCAGTGCGCAGGGACAGGAGACAATTAAGAAAATGCAGGCGCGCTTTATCCAGGACGCCGCCGGAGCGCCGAAGAAAAGTGGCGGGATAAGTGCCAGCAGGAGTGCCGTGACCGTCACGATCGGTGTATACCAGCGCGCAAAGCGGGTGATGAAATTTTCCATGCGGGTCTTCTTCTCGCTCGCGCTCTCGACCAGCTGCAGAATCCGCGAGACCGTCGAGTCCTCATAGGCCTTGCTTGTCTTCACGCGAAGTGCGGTCTCCCCGTTCACACAGCCGCTGATCACCGCATCGCCGGGGCGCACCTCGCGCGGCACCGGCTCACCGGTCAGCGCCGCCGTGTCGAGAAAAGAACTTCCCTCGAGGACAATGCCGTCAAGCGGCACCTTTTCGCCGGGGCGGATCAGAATCATCTCACCGACCTCTACCTCATCCGGATCCACTTCCTGGATTTTCCCGTCCCGCTCCACATTGGCCGATTCCGGCGCAATGCTCATCATCGCCGTAATCGAAGCTCTGGATTTTCCGACCGCCAGCGATTCAAAGAGCTCGCCGACCTGATAAAAAATCATGACCGCGCAGGCTTCCGAATACTCGCGGATGCCGAAGGCGGCGACCGTCGCAATCAGCATGAGAAAGTTTTCGTCAAAGACCTGGCCGTTCCGGATATTTTTGAGTGCCTTGACAATGACATCCCGCCCCACCAGGAGGTACGGCACCAGAAAAAGCGCGGCGCTACACCATTCCGGTATGTGCAGTCGTTCGGCTGTGCCGCTCTTCTCAAAAAGCAGCAGCGCCACATAGCACGCCACCGCAATCAGAATGCGCCGAAGCAACGCCTGTTGTTTGCGATTCATGCCTCTTCCTCCTATCTATCAGCGCGCCACCGTAAAGTCCGCCTCAACCTGCTGTCCGGCCCGGATTGCGGCATCCAAAACCTGCTCAAACGACGCGTCCTCCGCCTCAAGTGTGAACTTCTGCATCAGGAAATTCACCTTCACATCCACGACGCCGTCCACCTTCCGGATAGCATCTTCCACCTTCTGCGCGCAATTTGCACAATCAATCTCACAAGCAAACTTCTTTTTCATCTTTCGTCTCCTTATTCTGCAATGTGTTCCAAGCCCTGCCCGATCATCGTGCTCACATGGTCATCGGCGAGCGCATAGATCATCGACTTCCCCTCGCGGCGCGCCTGCACCAGCCTCGCCTGCTTTAACAGTTTCAGCTGGTGGGAAACGGCCGACTGCGTCAGGTTCAGACTCTCCGCGAGCTCATTCACGCCGTACTCTCCCGAAAACAGGCGGTATAGAATGCGGATTCGCGTCGAATCCCCGAAAACCTTAAAGAGCTCGGCGAGATCGTAGAGCTGATCTTCGCTCGGCACCTGCTGTCTGACTTTCTCCGGCATATCTCCTCCTCTGAATTTGCAAGCATCTATCACATTTGAACATATGAGCATTTGTTCATTTGTTTATTCCAGAATACCATCTTTTCCGGAAAAGTCAAATTTTTTTAACTTTAGAGGCGCTAATTTTTGTTCGCGTTACGCCTCTGCATCCGGCACTGTCTCCGTATGCTTTTTTTCATCCCAGTCACCCTGTACGGAAAGCTCATCCAGCGTATTGCCGTAAGGCGGCAGGCAATTCTCCATAAAATCCCGAAGCTCCGGCAATTCTACAGCGAGCCGCTTAAGCTCTGCCTCTATGCTGCGCTTTGCCGTACGGAACTCGGTGTTACCCGCACTCTCCTCCTCCAGGCACTTAATATAGGCCGAGAGCTTATCCGCTGCCTTGACGAGCCGCCAAAGATAGAGTTCTTCCTCTCCGCCTTCTTCCGCTGCGGTGACCACACCGAGTAAGGGCGCATAGACCGCCGCGAGATCCTTCGGCAGACGCGCAAGTAAACTCTCCGTCGCCCTCTCCTCCGCCGCATGATACGCTTCGCGGAGCGCCGCGCTGCCGTACTTGACCGGCGTCGGCATATCGCCGGTAATAATCTCGCTCGCGTCGTGGAATAAACCGATCACGGCCGCGCGCTCGGCGTTTAGCTGTCTGCCGTGGCGCAAATTTCCGATCTCACAGAGCGCATGGGCGAGAATCGCGACCTCGGCCGCATGCTCGCTCAGGTTCTCGCGCCGGCTCGCCCGCATCAATGCCCAGCGGTCAATATACTTCATGCGCGCAAGCGCCGCAAAAAATGTAACTGCCATTGTTTTCCTCCCTCTTCTGCTCTGTGCCCCCCGCTGCTCTCCTAAGCAGCCTGAAGCACGGCACAAAAAGAGGCGCCCCTTCGGGCGCCTCTCGTGATTTACTCTGCCAGCTCCTCGAGCTGTGTCAGCAGTTCATCAAAGTACTTCATCGCGTCCTCAACCGGCTTCTCGGTCGAAAGATCCACGCCTGCAATCTTCAGGATACTGACCGGATCGTCCGTGCAACCTGCGGAGAGGAAGCGGATGTAATCCTTGAGTGCCGGCTCTCCCTCGGTCAGGATGCGCTTTGCGACCGCAACCGAAGCCGCAAAACTCGTCGCGTACTGGTAGCAGTAGAAGTTCATGTACATGTGCGGCACACGGCTCCACTCCTCGCCGATCAGCGGGTCGGATATCATAGCCGGACCGTAGTACTCCTTGTTCAGGCGGAGATAGAGCTCGGAAAGCGTATCCGCCGTGATCGGCACACCTGTCTCCGACATCCGATTGCTCTCGATTTCGAACTCTTCGAGCATTGCCTGGCGGAACAGCGTGCCCTTGAAGCTGTCAAGCAGGTGGTTGATGAGATACGCCTTCTCCTCGCGGGACTCCGCCTTACCGATCAGGTAGTGGTTCAACAGGACCTCGTTGGTAATCGAAGCGACCTCCGCGACAAACATCTTATACTGTGCGTTGAAGAAGTCGTGACTGTGGTCGGAGTGCCAGAAGTGCATTGCGTGACCCAGCTCATGCGCAAGCACAAAGGCATCTTCAAAGGTATTGTTAAAGTTCATCAGGACAAAGGGATGGGTCGCATAGACCGAGTTGCAGTATGCGCCGACACGCTTGCCCTCGTTCTCGACCGCATCGATCCAGCGATTCTCAAACGCCTCGCGGAGCAGCTCAAGGTAGTGCTCGCCGAGCGGTGCAAGACCCTCGAGCAGCATCTCTTTTGCCTCCTCGTAAGTCACGCTGCGCTCGTAGTCCTTTAACATGTTCGCGTAGATATCGTACATGTGAAGCTCATCCACGCCGAGCATCTTCTTTCTGAGTGCCATATAGCGGTGGAAGGGCGCAATATTCTTGTGAACGCTCGAGAGCAGCCGCTCACAGACCTGCGGAGACACATTGTCTCTGCCGACCGCCGCCTCAAAGGAGCTCTTATAACCTCTCGCCTTCGCGAAGAAATAGAGCTGCTTCATCTGCGCATCGTAGAGCGACGCAATGGTGTTGCGGAAGCTCTTATAGGTTCCGTAGTACTGCTCAAAAACTTCCTTGCGGAGCTCACGGTTCGGAGATGCCTCGAGCAGCGTAAATCTGCCGTTCGTGATCTGCACTTCCTCGTCGCCGTCCTTCACCGTCGGAAACTTCATGTCCGCATTCTGGAGCATCGAGAAACTCTGATAGGGGGCGAGGGCCATGATGTTTGCCGCCGCGAGCAGCTTCTCCTCGCTCTTATTCAGCGTGTGCGGCGCAAGACGGATCGCATCGTCAATCGTAATCTTAAATGCGCGGAGCGCCGGGCAGCTCTCGTAGTAGGTGTTCATCTTCTCCTCGCCGAGCGCCAGCACTTCCGGCTCGATAAAAGCCGTCTTCTCGAGGATCTTTACATCCGCACTCTGTGCTTTCTGTAAAAGCGCGAGGTTGTCCGCATTTCCGGTGTCCACATCACTCCGCATCATCGCATAGCCGAAGAAGCGGTAGTCTGTCTTCTTGCACTCCTGGTAGAGCTCATAGACCTTTAAGAGCACATCTGCACCGTCGCCGAGTTTTCCCTCATAGCCTGCAATTTCGTCCGCAAGGGCGAGGCCGCGCTTCAGATCTTCTTCAAAGGCCTGTACATCCGGGTAGACATCCTCCAGCTTCCAGGTTTGTTCCACCGCAACTTCACTTCTCTTGGGCAGCTTCTGTTCCATTGGGTTCTCCTTTCGAGAGCAACTGTTGACTTCTGTATCATCGTACCAAAAAGAAAGTGCTTTGTGAATCCGTTTTGTGTGTTTTACACAATCAAGGTCTTAAACAGATCTATCATGTTCAATATGTCACGTTTTATGAAAGTATGCTATAGTTATATGGCATAGAAAGGAGATATGTCATGAATCGAAATCGCTTGCTTATCATCATTTCCTCGGCTGTTGCAATTCTCGGAGCCTTCCTCCCCTGGGCGAGTGTCTCTGCCGGATTCTTCGGCGCCATGAGCATTCGCGGCACCCAGGGCGACGGGACCTTCATCGCAGTACTCGGCGTTATCGCGATTGTCCTCGCCTGCCTACAGGACAATAAAACAGCGCTGCCGAGAAACTTTGCGACCGGCGTTGCCGTCATCGGCGCACTGCAGACCTTGATTATGCTGATCAACCTCCTCAACCTGAGCCGCGTGTTCGGTTCACAGGGCGCTGCGCTGAAAAGCTACGGCGTCAGCGTTCACATTGGCATCGGCTTCTTGTTCGACCTCCTCGCCGGTATTGCGACCGCCGTTTTCGGCGCAATGGCACTCTCCGGCGGCAAGCTCTCAAAGGACACACTGACCGAGGTCATGGATGCGAGCAAAAATCTCTCCAAGACCGTCGCACAGGCGACCACTACGGTTGTAAAGTCCGCTTCCGAGGAAATCAAGAAGGAAAGTGAGAAGCTGAAGGAAGCCAAAGAAGCGAAGGCCGCCAAAGCCGCACAGGCAGAAAACGCTGCGACAGGTACGGCGCTGCCGGAAAGTACAACTCCCGCACCTGAAGAGCCGGAAGTTCCCACCGCTGAAAACGGCACCGAAGAACCACCCGCACAGGACAGCGCTCCCGACAATTCCGCGCTCTAAGCCGACATCAACGCAATCCTCTTTTCAAACCGGCACAGTCCGAGCAGACTGTGCCGGTTTTTCTTTCGCTCCCCCCTCGCCCCGGTACCAATGTCATGATTGCAGTTGTTACGCATGCACACTATACTGGATAACGTTCCGCTTTGCGGACCCGACCGAGCGCACTGCACTCCTACGAAAGGACAAGCATGAAATTTCAATCTGTCAACGAATTCTCCCACTTCTCTTTTTCCGACTGTGTACTCACAGGAATCGAATTGAACCCTGCCGGCATACAGCTCACACTCGAGGCACTCATTGTCCTCCCGGAAAATTCGCAGAATACAAACTTCACCAAGAGCTATGCGGGGCCCGTACAGTTGCGCCTCATCGGCGGACAGCTGACGGAAAGTGTCAAAGAAGGCTACCGCTACCGCGATGCCGACGGAAAGCTCCTCGAATCCGTCCCGGACACCGTGCTCTCCCCGGCCGAAGTCGAGGCGCTGTTCCCCTCGTTCCGCGATGTGTACCTCTTCCAGATTCTCAGCGAAACAAGAGCCGACGGCCGTGTTCTCTTGGAACTCGGCATCGAATTCCCGCAGGCCGAAGAGTTTGATACGCTCGTCACCCCCTCCTACCGGATTGGTATCCGCTGCGAAAAGGCTGTCTTCGGCTGGGACTACTATATGAACCGCGTGGAGAGCTGAGCCGGAATGATTCTTTGGACTTGTCAGGAAGAAGCCGTCTACCAGCAACTTCTTAAAACCGGCGTCTATCGCTGTGATTTTAATCTCTCACTGATGAAAGACTGTCGCGAGCAGTACGACTGGCTGGTCCGGCAAATGAGACGGCGCATCGGCCCGCCGCCTGACGAGGTCACTTATCCGGTCTGGGCCTTCTATCAACAGGACGGCAAACACCGTAAGCTAGATCTCCGCAGAGAGCGCTGGGCGTTCGGCTGCAACGGGACTCGTTTTGCCTGCCTCGAAATCGAAATTCCCGACCGAGATGTTCTTTTATCCGATTTTGACTACTGGTGTATCATCTTAAACAACGGCCTCCTCTCCGATACCGAGCACGAAGACCGTTGCCTCGAGACACACTACGAGGCGCTTTCCCCTTCCGAGCAGCGCCGCATGAAAGAGAAAAATTGGGAGCGCGTCTTTGATCTAAGCCCCTTAGACAACGGCTGGATGAGAAAAGGGTACGACATTCAGGCAACCTTCTGGGAACTGCGGCTTGAACAGGTTCGGGATGTTCGCTTCTTTCATGCCGCCGCCAAATTTGATCCACCGCCCTCAGACACAGACATCACAAAATAAAAGGACAGAAAAGCGTGATTTCGCTTTTCTGTCCTTTTTCGTTACAACAAACTCACATTACGGCAAAATCTCAAGCCAGTAGCCGTCCGGATCTTCGATGAAGTAGATGCCCATCGCCTCGTTTTCGAAACAAATGCATCCCATCTCCTTGTGCTTTTTGTGAGCCGCCTCAAAATCGTCCGTCCGAAATGCAAGGTGAAATTCGCACTCGCCGAGGTCGTAAGGCTGCGGATGGTCCTTCAGCCAGGTGAGTTCCAACTCAAATTCCCCGACCTCGCTCTTCAAATACACGATGATGAAAGCGTCCGTTGTCTTTCGTCTCACCTCGTGTAAGTCGAGGGCTTCGCTGTAGAAGCGGAGGGAGCGCTCCAAATCCGCAACATTCAAATTCTCGTGTATCATCTTAAACTTCATATCTCTTCTCCTTTCGCTGTCTCCGTGTTTTTGATGCGGGAGCTATACCGCGGGTATTCCGTGAGAAAACGCTGAATCACACTCGGCTCTCCCCAGTAGTGTATCGGAAAGACCTCATTGCAGTCCACACGTTCCAGGAAATACAAGAGCCCGTCCGCATAGTGCGCTTCCAGTCTCGGATCGAGCGGCACAAAGGCAAGATCAAAATGTCTGCCCTTGATTTTTTCAATCTCCGCGTGAAAGATTGCGCGGAGCTCTCGGTTCTCCTCCTCCGGTTCTCCCTCCCAATACCAGTCGTTCAAATCACCGCCGTGGTAAATGCTTCCCTCTCCGGTGCTCACGATAAACGCGACGCCACTGTCGTTGGAAAGTAGCGTCTCGACCTGAATCCCTCTCTCAAGCCGATAGCATTGATCGGGATCCACAAAACAGCGCTCTATCTTCGACAACCGCTTTTCATCGCTGATATCGTTTGCCAACACCGCCCGGTAGCGCAGGCCCCTCTCATCGAGAAGGTCAAAAATCTTCGGATTATAGTGATCCCCGTGACAGTGGCTGCAAAATACAAGTACTTCTTTTTCCCTGTCGAGCGGTGGCAGTTCACCCTTATAATAGTCAAAAATAAAGTAGCGGTCTTTCTCTTCCAACAGAAAACCGCTGTGGCCTAAGTATGTCACTTTCATAAGAACCTCCTCTGTCCTTCACGCTTCCCGCCGACTTTCTCCGGTCGCATAGTCAATCACAATACCCGGCTGTACATTGTAGAGAAACACATGAAAGCGGATTCCTCCCTTTTCCAAGGACTCTGCCTCCAGTTCTACGCCGCGCGCCACCAGCTCATCTCCGGAAAAGACAGGTGTTGCCCGGTAGAGGACAGCGCCGCCGCCGTTTTGGATAAAATCTCCGACCTGCTTCTCATAGGGCAACATGCCCTCCACATTCAAATAGCGCGTGCCTGTAATCAGGTTATTCGGATTCGCATTTTCTCCGGAGAGCATGTAGGCAATCAGATGACAGCGGTTATAGAGGAATTTCCCGTCAATCAAATCATCATAACGCACTGTGTGCCAACCGCTCGGACGCACCATGCCGATGCTGCCCCGCGGTTCTGTCGGCATCGTCTCTTTGGTCAGAACCGCAAACGCACTGCCGCAGCGCCCGAGGGCGTCGAGCGCCGCATAGGACTCATAGCCCTCCTTGGCCCGCGCCCTGCCGAGTTCCCGCTCCTCCGCCGTAAAGTTCGGGACTCCGCGGTTGATGTCGACAGCCGCCTGTCCCGTATAGCTGCCCGCTGCCGAGAGCACCGGAAATTCCGACTCTCCGGGCGGCGGCACAATGACACCGATCGCCTCACTGCTCTCTGAAACAGCGTCCACGCTCTCCTGTTGTACCGCTATCTCAGCTGTGCCCGCTCCGACTCGGAACGCGGCCGCCGTCAACAGAAGTACCAGTAGCGTTGCGACACTTCGAAGCGTTCTCTTCCGTAATTTGTGCTTTCTTCTTGCCATCTCCGCCTCCTGTCTATGCCGAAAACCAGTATACCATATTCGCGGTATATGCCTCGCAGGGGCTGTCTTACGGATACGCGTCTATGTTGCGGAGGAGAGGATTTACCGGGATGGCTTCTTGCATTCAATCTATTTTCCGCTATTATCTGCCCAACAGAGTTGCTCGAGGCAATATGCATCGAGAACCTGGCTGAATCTCCCGGTTCAGCCTTTTATTTTGATTGTTCGATCTCCCCCTGTTCCGATCTCTGCGACAGAGGATTTAGACACACTCGTTCCGCAGAGGATTTTGATGATTCTGTCCTTGCAGCAACCAAAGCTGCTTCGCTTCCGAAATAGGTATCAAAAATCAGAGTCTTGAACGGAACATTCCGGTGTCTCGGAACCGCGCGTGTAATTCTTCCAATCCATGTCTTAAGCTCTCCGGCGCGAAGTCGTCGTGACTGTCCGGCCAACCGTCAGGCCGCTCATAAGGAGTCGCCGACTCTTTTCGATTTTTGAATTTACACCATTATATTGGCATTTTCATAAACCGGGATTTCGATTTTAACCCTTACAGAAAATAAAACGGGCTATTCTCCCGAAGTATATTCTATGACATTAGAGTTTCATGCAAAGTGTAGCTATATAGTCATTCCAATAACGTGCTAATCTATTTCTTTTGTCACACGATTCATAAAAGTCTATCATAGCAAGACCATTTTTAAGCTGTCCTCTGATCTGTGTTTCTAAGGTATGGCTAAATTCATATCCATATTCCGGATTTATGGTTATCTTGCCCTCCTCTTCAAGTTCTTTTGAATTAAAAGGTATTGAAAACTTTAAAAGTAATTCCTCCTCAGGTTTGTCCCATACAATGTCAGCATCATACATGTATATCCAAGGATTCATAAATCCGACCATTAACAGTCCTCCCTTTTTCAGTACCCGAGAGGCCTCTTGATACATGTTTTCCAAATCTTCTATATGTACATTTGAAACCGGATTGAAAATAATATCAAACGTCTCATCTGCAAATGGGAATGGCTTTGTCATATCGCCTTGAACCGTGTTTATTTTTAAGCCTTCTCTTTTGGCAACCATATCATCTCTTTGTAATTGTGATTTAGAGAAATCCATTATGGTTACATCATAACCCTTTATTGCAAAAACCGGTCCCTGCTGTCCACCACCACAAGCTAAACCTAATATCTTTTTCCCTTTGGCTTTTTCAAACCATTCTTTCGGAACTTTTTTCCCAACCGTTAATGCAACAGAAATCGGGTTCTTTCTAACTTCTTCCAATTCTTCATGTGTCAATGGCTCAGTATAGTCGTTCTTTACATGATTCCATCTATCTTCATTTAATTTGATATAATCGTCCATCTTATAATTTCCTCGTGATTTTGTATTATTTCGATTTGAGTTGGTTGTCAATTTCTCGTCCATCTCATCATATCACTGTTTTCACATTTTCCATTTGCTCAAGCTAAACATCAATTAACCTGTGTGCTTATATTGTAGTGGTTAACCTTTTTGTAACACCGCTACTTAATGATACACTCTGCTCTCTTTTCAAACGGAGTCAGATATCCGTTATACGTGTGTGGGCGTACCTGATTGTACCGATCGTAAGCAAACTCTGAAACGACAAAATCTGGTTCTGCTGCAGTTTCAAAACGATACTGATAAATCAGCTCGATCTTTAAGGTATTGTAATAGCGCTCCGTCGGCACATTGTCATACGGACAGCCCGCACGACCAGGAAACTCGTGATTAAAGAGCTGTTTTCATCGGCAACAACGCTTCTGTCATATCAATCATGGAACAAAGATAGCGCATGGTTCCATTTGTCAGTGTCATATATGTGAAGTCAGTACACCACGCACAATTCGGCTGCTCAGGAGAAAAATCCCACTTTAACAGATTCGGGAAAATTTTATGAGCTAATCCCCGATGGTATGCGGGTCTCCTTCGGCAATAAATCGAGTGCAGTTGCAGTTCACGATTCATGTACTTGTGGACTGTTGTTTTACTCAATAAGATTCCTTCTCTTTGCAGAAACGCCTTCATTTTACGGTGCCCCGTGACACCATGAGATTCATGGTAAAGTGCTTGAATTCGTTGACAACAATGAGATTTTTGAGCGAGATAACCCGCTTTCGCATTTCTGAAGTGATTGTAATAAGCGTTCAGATGAATTATGTGGCTTTTTAAAAAGTCATCTCCAACTGAGACTTCTCCGCATCATTGTCTTGGCATTCTTCGCGATACGAGCGTACCCAGTTTGGAAACAGTGACTTTGGATATGCCGTACTCAGCCACAAGGCTGGCAATCGTGCGCCCATCCGGAATGTGCGCACGAACAACTTTTCGTCTGGTTCCGTCTGATATTCGAGTCCTGTATTTTTCTCCCCTACTGACATTATAATCTATCAGGCAGAGGTGTTACAAATTCACTGTACCACTACAGTTATAAAACAAAATGCTTCTTCATAAGTGCATACAATACTTTTCTGTCATCAAACACTATGCTCTCTTTTTTCAAAGCATAGTGATGGGCAAATTCTGTATCTATGTATGCGTGGTCATTGATTACAATGGCATTTTTATACCGCGGCCGCACGTGGATATGTAGATGTGGATTTGGTACTGCTTCTTTGTAAAAGTTATTCAGCAGACAACTCCAATTGCATAATTCGGCGCCTAATACCTCTTTATAGACCCATTCCAGTCGATCTATAATCGTTTTCAATTCCATCCACTCAGGAACTTCCAATTCTGAAAGACTACCGCAATGCCGATTCAACACCAGAATACATCTGCCGACATAATCCTGTCTATCTGCCAAATAGACTGACCAATGCAGTGATTGATATAGCAACCACTCAATTTCTTTATACGCACACCATTCGCAGCCACGCATCGCATCTCTCCATAAATTCCGATTTATTGATCAATTTTCGCATTCAAAATATACCATGAAACTTGTGAACAATTCTACCGTAGCTTTAGACTATCAGAGTATATGAGAAAAGTCCGAACAGTTTTATGCCCGGACTTTCTCTCTCGATAAGGTATGATAAGTTGCGCAAACCGAACTTGCGGTGAGAGCTTTTTGTATGTCTCCGCAATGCATCTTGCAAGCTCAGTTTCCGAGCTCCGCATTGATAAACTGCTGAGCCGTGCGCCCCGACACCCCGCCATGCCGCAATTCGAACTGATCCGCACGCCGCAGCAGTTCCTCCTCCGCAAGCGTTATGCCATGGCGCTCGGCGAGTGCCAGCACAATCTCATGATAGGCTCGGCGCGCCGGTTTATAGTAGCCGATTGAGAGCCCGAAGCGGTTCGCGAGCGAGAGCTTTTCCTCCATCGTATCGGAATGATGAATGTCCGCATCCTGCTCCACATCATTCCGGTCTCTCCAGCTCTCCCGAATCAAATGCCGCCGATTCGAAGTCGCGTAAATCAGCACATTGTCGGGACGGGTCTCTACGCCGCCCTCAATGACTGCCTTTAAGAACTTGTACTCCGACTCGTTTTCCTCAAAAGAGAGGTCATCCATATAAATGATAAAGCGATAATTTCTGTTCTTGATTTCCGCAAGCACCTCGGAGAGCCGCCGGAACTGATACTTGTAGATCTCTATCATGCGGAGACCGTCTTTATAATATTCGTTTACAACCGCCTTGATGCTCGTCGACTTTCCCGTGCCGCTGTCGCCGTAAAGCAGCACATTGTTAGCTCTCTGCCCGCGGAGAAAGGCCTCCGTATTTTTCCGGAGTTCTTCCTTCTGCGTCTCGTAGCCGATCAGATCCGAGAACTGCACGGAATCCATATTGCGGATGGCCTTTAACAATGTCCCCTTCGTCTCATCGTCTTCGAGGCGGAACGCCGCGTTGAGGCCGAACTTGCCCACGCCGTAGGCGCGGTAAAAATCACTCATCGTCGCAAAAAATGCGGCGTCGCTCTCCGCAGCCGCAAGCTTCCGGCTCAGCACCTTCACCTTCTCGCTGACTGCCCGATAACAGCGTACGGCAGGCTTCGGCAAAGCCCGATAGTTCGTCAGCACCGAGAAGCAGTTCATGTCGAGTGCGGTCTCGAGCGGCTGAAAGTCATAGTGAAACAGTGCGCGGAAAATATGAAAATCCTGCTCCACAAAGGTATTCACACTGCCCTCGCCCGCGCCGCTCTTCTCCGCCGTCAGCGTAAACGGATTTTCATCCATCATGAGCAGATAACTCAAATAATTTTGCCAAAGATTCTCGTCGAAGCCATATTCCGTCGCAAGTTCCAACAGTTCCCGCACGGCGCGATAAGCGCGCTGTCTGTGTTCCGCGGTCAAGGTCTCCCCCCGTTTCCGCTCCCCCTCCAGCGCAGCGAGCGTCGCGAGCACCCCCTGTTCCGCCGTCTTGCCGTACATCAATAAATTCGAGACCAATACGTCCATCGCAATCCTCCTTTTGTTTCCGCTCAGTATACCGCCGAAACTTTCGCTTGGAAAGCGCGCCCACACGTGTATAATAGTGGAGAAGATATGTAGAGTTTGTTGTGCCGCACACAGCGCGCACGGAAAGAAAAGAGGACAAAACCATGGCATGTTGGGGATTTCACGCATTGGAATCGGATGAGGGGCTGCTACTCCTGGATCGCATCGGCGAAAAACTCGCCGCCGGGAAGCAGAGCCTGAAACTCGCGGACATCATCGCGCTGCTCCGCAGTGAAAAGCTGCTTGACTCGGAAGACGCTGCGAATACCGAGGACTACGATCTCGCGGTACTCGCGCTCTCGGAGTTTTACGACAGAATGCAGGGCGAAAAAAAATTGTCCGCACTGAAAAACAGCCGCCACGCGCTCGCGGGGCTCGAAACACTTGCAGAAGTCAGCGCCGACCCCGAGAGCCTCGCCTTTTTACATCGCCGTCTGCAGGAAATTCAGGACGACATTGACAGTTGCGAGCGGAGTTATGCCGCTTTTTGGCTGGAGGCCGCCGACTATTACGACTGGGTCTCCTATGTCGATCGTCTGGTCGAAGCCATCGGACGCGAAAAGGCAGCCTGTTCTGCCGCCAATGCCTGAAAACGCGAAACCGCGGGATGCAAGACAGCATTCCGCGGTTTTCTTTTCGTCCAAAGCAACAAAAAAAGCCCCATCCCAGCAGCTCGCAGTCTGCCAAGTCAGGACTTCTCGTGCGCCTTCAGGGACTCGAACCCTGGACAAATAGATTAAGAGTCTACTGCTCTACCAACTGAGCTAAAGGCGCTTTTGTTTGTGCCGCATCTCCGTGACACAAACAGTATTCTACTTGCTATCAGTCTTTCTGTCAATACGTTTTTTTTATTTTTTTTCGCGTCGCAATCAGACGAGAAATCTTCTGCCCCCGCGCGGAAAATTTCTCCTCATACTCGGTCATCACATTCTCCTCTGCGGGCACGTCTCGGTGCAGGTCCCGCGTCACGTCTTGTAACACCCATCCCGCTGCCGGAATCTCCTCGAGCGACCACTCGAACAGGCCGTCATTGTCGGTCTTAAAGCAAATCTCACCCTCGGGTGCCAGCACCGCATCGTAGAGTTTCAGAAATTCCGAGGAGGTCAGACGACGCATCGCGTGTCCGGCCTTCGGCCAGGGATCGGAGAAATTCAGGTAAATACGCGCGACTTCGCCGGGCGCAAAGAGTTCGGTGAGGCGCTTTGCATCCTCCCAGAGAAAATAGAGATTCTCTCTCTCCCTTTTCCCCTGCTCTCTTTCTTCCCGCTCCTTCCGCTCAATGGCCTTTTGCAGCACGGAAGCGTAGCGCTCCAGTCCGAGGAAATTCCGTTCCGGTTCTCTGGCCGAGAGCTCACGCAAAAACCGCCCCTTTCCCATGCCGATTTCCAGCGCAAGCGGCGCCTCCTTCCGAAAGAAGGTACTCCAGTTTCCTCTGTATTGCTCGGGCGCATTGACGACGGAAGCCGCCTCCCGCACAAAGTCTTCGCTACCGGGAATGTGTCTAAGCCGCATTGATTCTGTCTCCAATCTTTTTATTCTGAGAAAGCAAAGCCCCCGTCCCGCGCTTCCGTGCGCAGGCCGTAAAAGCAGCGTGCAATTCGGATAAAGTCCAGATAATCCGAGCAGCCCGCCGTCTCATATGGCGAATGCATCGCGAGCTGTGCGAGGCCGATGTCGACTGTTGCCAGTGCGACCTGGTTGCCCGAGATATTGCCGAGCGTAGAGCCACCCGCAACATCCGAGCGGTTGTGGAAGTGCTGCAACGAAACACCCGCCTTGGCCGCAAGATAGCGGAACACCGCATCGCTTACCGCATCGGTCGTATAGTGCTGGTTCGCGCTGTGCTTCACCACGACACCGCTGTTCATATAGACGCGGTTGCTCGGATCGTGCTTGTCCGCATAATTCGGATGCACGGCATGTGCGTTGTCGGCCGAAATCATAAAGCTGTTTGCGATTGCGCGGAGATAATCCGCCCGACTCTTTCCCTGTTCGAGGAAGAGACGCAGAAGCACATCCGTCAGGAAGGTAGACGCTGCGCCCTGCTTGGTGCCGCTTCCGACCTCCTCATTGTCAAACAGCGCAAAAACCGGCGTCCCCCGGCTCTCTTCCGCTGCGAGAAAGCCTTCCATGGAAGCCGCGGCGCACTCGAGGTCATCGAGCCGCGGCGCCGAGAAGTAGCAATCTCCCTCGCCCCAGACCGTTCCCGGCATGCGATTATAGAGGAACAAATCCGCGCCGACAATCTGCTCCGGTCGTACACCGGCTTCCTCCGCGATACAGTCCATAAATTTCTTTTTTGAGTTGCCGTCGCGCCAGAGCGGCAGCATGTCGCGCTGCGCATTGTACTCGTATCCCTTGTTGGCCTCGTGGTTCATGTGAATCGCCAGATTCGGAATCATCAGGAGATCACGGTCAATGCAGACCAGCTCCGTCCGGATCTCATTTCCTCGCTGCACGGCAATGCGACCTGCAACCGAAAGCGGCCGGTCAAACCAGGGTGCGCAGAGCATGCCGCCGTAGCGCTCCACATTCAATTTGACATAGTGTCCTTCGACCTCCATGTCGGGATTCTCTTTGATCTTAAAAGAGGGAGAATCGCTGTGACTCGCAATAATCTGGAAACTGTCCGTCTCGCCCGCGGGAAGCCGAAACGCAATCAGTGCCGAACCGTTTCTTGTCGTAAAATACTTGCCGCTCCGGCAAAGTGTCCAGGGCTCCGCCTCTCTCAACTCCGTATATCCTGCCGCCAGCAGGCGGCATTTCAACGCCGCAACGGCCTGAAATGCCGTGGGGCTCTCCTGAATCAATCCTAACAATGCTTCGATTTCACGCTTCATTCTTCTCTCTCCTCTTATGTATCGCAAACGTTGTCACAAAGCCTGTGTCTTTTCTATCATACCATCTCTCACGCAAATAAGGTGCAAAGCTGTCCTTTTTCCTGTATAATACAGATAAGTTCAACAAAGGAGGCCGGCATGGCAGATAGAAGAACTGTTCGGGAACTCATTGAAGAAGGGCTCAGTACGACAGAGAGCCTGATTTCCCAGAAAGATTATACCAAAGCAATGATTTGTTCACGCCAAACTCTGGAATTCCTGGTTCGGAGTCTTTGCCGTCGCAACAATATTTCGGACAGCGATCCCGAGCAGATGGTTGAGAGCCTTTTTCTGGGTGGCATTATTTCCAAAGAAGTCTGCGGTGAGTTTTTTAAAATTTATAAATTCGGTGAACTGGCTGCTGTTCAAGGCTACAATGATACCTTCAGTGCAAACGAATCTTATCGGCTTCTGAGTCAGGCGGTCTACGCCTATCAGCAGATGCTCCAGTCACAGACCATGCATCGAAACGGTAGCTCGGCACGGCGCAGCGCTCGCCGAAGGGTATCCGGCGGTACACTCGATCAGCTGCCGCCCTATGTAAAGTTCGGCCTACCGCTGGTAATTCTTCTGTTTCTGATTTTCCTCGTGCGGAGTTTTGCAGGACATCGCAAGGCTTCGGAGCCCGTTGTTACAACGGAAGCCGTGAGCAGCGAGAGTAGCGCAGCAGCGGAACTCACCACGGAGGCCGAGACTACCAGTGCTGTCGCACCGTCCGCGATCACTGTCTATACGACCAGCTCTTCGCTGAATGTGCGTGAGACGCCCTCTACCGGTGGCAAGTTGCTCACGACATTGCCGGCCGGCACCGTCCTCGACTTCGTTGAAAAATACAATGACCAGTGGACGGTCATCAATTACAACGGCACTCACGCCTATGTGGCGAGCCAGTATGTGACTGCCTCCGAGGTCAACCCGGCTGAGCGCGGCAGTGCTTCCGCAACTAAGAGCGCCTCGCAGAGCAGTGCAGCCGAAACCGAACCCGCCCTCGGCAGCACCGCTTCCGGCACCACTGCGGCAAATGAAACCAGTGCGCAAAAAGCGCAGAGCAGTGCAGCAAAAAGCAGCTCTGCCAAGAGCAGCACAACCAAAAGCGGTTCCCGCTAAGTAAACGTATTTGTACGTTCAAAATGCCATCCCGCGCTTATGCAGAGATGGCATTTTCCTTTTAAAGACCTTGGTTCAAACGAAAGTAAGTACCGAACAGAGAGGAGGCCTGATTGACTACCGTTTTTTCACATATCAAAGTCCGCGCACTCGCGCTGTTTCTTGCCTGTTGTATTTGCTTCACGGCTCTGCAGTCTTCCGAGAGTTTTGCCGAGCCCGCCTGGCCGCAGGATGTCCTGATTGAAGCGGAAAGCGGCATTCTGGTAGATGCCGATTCCGGCACCGTCCTCTACGGAAAGAATATTCATCAGCGCTACTATCCTGCGAGCATCACAAAAATCCTAACTGCTCTCATTGTCATTGAGCGCTGCAAACTGGATGATACCATCACCTTCTCCTATGACGCGATTCACAATGTCGAGAGCGGTTCTACCAGCGCAGGTTACGGCGTCGGCGACAAAATCACCGTCCGAGAGGCACTCTACGCGCTCCTGCTCCGCTCGGCCAACGAAGTGGCCAATGCGCTCGCCGAGCACTGTGCGGGAAGTCGCGAGGCCTTTGCCCGCCTAATGAATGAGAAGGCAGCCTCTCTCGGCTGTAAAGAATCACACTTTACGAATCCCTCCGGTCTGAACGACCAAAACCATTACACGACTGCCTACGACTATTCTCTGATTGCGATGGCAGCGTTCAAAAATCCGACCTTTGTCGAGTTTGACTCAACCACGTATTACGAACTTCCGCCGAACAGCGCAAACGCCGAACCCTTTACCATCTACTGCGGGCACAAGATGTTAAAGAAGAGTTCGGGTCTCTATTATCCGGGCATCATCGGCGGCAAGACAGGCTATACCATGACGGCCGGCAACACGCTCGTGACCTGTGCCGAACGCGACAATCTAAAGCTGATTACCGTAATTCTGAACGGACATCTCACACATTACAGTGACACAAAAAAACTCCTGGACTTCGGCTTTGCCAATTTCAAAGCCGTCAATCCGGAGGGCACCGATAATCACTATGAAAAACCGCAGACCGATCTCGATCTTGTCGGCCGCCATAAGACCCTTCTCTCCCTGTCAGGCGACAAGACCATAACACTCCCGAAGACCGCGCAGCTCTCAGATACGACCAGCACGCTGAGCTATGAACTCCCGTCCGATGCACCCGAAAATGCTGTCGCACAAATCCGCTATCTCTACGGAGAGCGGACAGTCGGCTCTGTCTGGCTCTGCACCACCCTGCCGGATTCCGGCAATAAAGTCTCGACTTCCTCCAATGCCAAGGCACTCCGTCGACTGCGCTATCGCCTCACGAGTCTACCGCTCCCGCTCGCAACGGCCATCGGCGGTCTTATCCTCCTGCTCCTGCTTCTACTCTTTGCCCTGCGCCGGCACAAAAGGCAGCGGGCGGCCGCAGACCTAGCCTTTTCTCGCAGCCTAAACCGCGTCGCAGACCGCGAGAGTCTCAACGGACCAAAGGAGCTCTCGGACAGTGCTTCTTCTTTGGACCGCTATCTCGGTGACAGTTCGCTCTCCCGCCGCAGACGCAAACCCGGCTTTTTCTCCCGGCTCTTCCGGCGCCGCTAGGGATTCCGCCTGTGCGGCAGTTTGCGGTTCTTGAGATTCTGCTTTTCCCGAAGGGTCTGTTGCAGTTGCGCGATTCGCTCTGCCGTCTCCTGACTCACAAACTTGGTCGTCTTGATACAATACACCTGCATTCCCTCTGCCCGTCGTATTTTAAGCTTTCCGCGGAGCAAACCGTGTTCCGGACAGACGGCAATGCAATAATAACTGCGCTGGTTCGCTGAAAACCAGCGCAGCTTTTTTTTCAGCATGCGATGACAGCGGAAGCAGAGCATATCGGTGACTGTCTTGTCATGAATCGCGCTGTCCCGATCCGGGAAAATTCGCGACACATACTTGGCATAGTCTGGGAAACCGATATAGAGCTCCTCGTCCTCGTTCGCAGGCAAATGATAGTAATCAAGGGAGCGGTATACCTTCAGTGTCTCAAAGGGAAGTTGCTGAAGCACTTTCGCCGTATAGCGCGCATCCTCAATTGCGCGATGAAAAGCTCCCTCCTCCTCAAGCCCCAGCGCCTCCACAGCTGTCGCGAGTGCCGTCGCCTTTTTTTCTGCATCCGGAAAACATCTTCCGTACAGCTTTTGTACGTCATAGTAGAAAAGCGGATAGGAAAAGGGATTCCGGACATGGAAAAAATGTAAGTTGCGCTGTAACTCCAAAAGGTCCATGTTGCCCCAGCTGCAAAAGATGACTTCTTCGTCGCTGTCCATCCCGCACCAGTGAAAAAATTCTCGCATCACCTGCGCAAACGCCTTGCCCTCTTTTTGAAGCTGTCCAATCTGAATATTTGTGAGCGCGCGCACACGGGAATCCAGCTTCTTATAAATAAAAGGGCGCACGAAGCGAGAGAACTCAGAGACTGTCTCCAGGTTCTCGTTCAGCTTCACTGCGCCCACCTCTATAATCTCAGAGGGAAGGTCAGGTAACTTCCCGACCTTCCCTCTGGGGTTTTGATTCCATTCCAAATCAAAAACGATATAGCTTATTGCCATGAATTAAATATCTCCGCTACCCACCATTTCCTCGACACTCTCAATCATGTCCTCCGGAAGCTCCTCATACTGCTCTAAAATCTTCCGCTGCATTCTGTCGCGCGTCGTCGAATTGATAGGATGCGCAATGTCTCTGTATCCGCCGTCTCTGGAAAGACGGCTCGGCATTGCAATAAATAGGCCCCGATCTCCCTGTATCACCTTGATGTCGTGAATCACAAACTCGTTGTCTAGTGTGATGGATGCCACTGCCTTCATAGATCCGACTTTCTGAATCTTTCTGATACGAACATCTGTAATCTGCATAGCGCCTCCTCCGATACAGCATGGATGTGGATGGCGATAGGGTGATCAACCCGGGCTCCCCTGACACTGAACTCAGATCACATACCGCTCATTCTTCTCAATAACGATCTTTACCTCCTCCGGTGTCCCGATATATCTCGTATTTGCCCGGAGCGTATCCCGACTCTCTACGATGCAATTTTCGATCACTGTGTCATTTCCAATGTAGACATCGTTCAAAATCACGGAATTGCGAATCACGCAATTTTGACCGACAAACACCTTCCGAAACAGCACGGAATTCTCAACCCGCCCGTTCAGAATACAACCGCTTGAAACGAGTGAATTTTTGACCTCCGCACCCGGATTGTACTTTGCGGGCGGTAAATCGTCAACCTTGGTATAAACCTCCGGATAGGTTCTGAAAAAATACTCCCGGATGTCCCGTCGCAGGAAATCCATATTCGTCTTGAAATACGACTCCACGCTTGCGATGTTGCTCCAATAGGAATCCAGTTTGTAGGCATAAATGCGTTTCAAATTCTTGTACCGCACCAGGATGTCACGAACAAAGTCATAGCGGTCTTCCGCTGCGCATTTCTCGATGAAATCAATCAGCTGCCTTCTGCGGACAATGTAGATGCCGCAGGAGATCATCTTGGATTCCGCAACCATGGGTTTCTCATCGAACTGCGTAATCCGGTTGTCTCCGTTCGTCTCCACGACGCCGAATCTCGTGAGATCTTCCAGCGCCGACGCCTCTTTGCAGACCACAGTGATGTCTGCTTTCTTCTCAATATGATACTCGAGCACCTTGCTATAATCCAGCTTGTACACACAGTCGCCCGAAGCAATGACCACATAGGGCTCATGACAATTCTTCAGGAACTTCAGGTTCTGGTAGAGAGCATCCGCCGTGCCGCGATACCAGTCATTCGATGTCGCCGTAATCGTCGGCGTAAAAACGAACAGACCTCCCTGTTTTCTGCCGAAATCCCACCATTTTGAGGAACTGAGGTGCTCATTCAGAGAGCGCGAGTTGTACTGCGTGAAGACAGCTACGCGCTGTATATGAGAATTCGACATGTTGCTCAAAACAAAATCAATGCTTCGGTAGCTTCCTGCAATCGGCATCGCTGCGATGGCTCTTTTGTCAGATAACTCCCTCATGCGCTTTGAATTTCCGCCCGCTAATACGATTCCAACCGCTCTCATCTCAAACCACCTGCCTTTATAATTGCGCCACCGCTTTCCAGTCTTCCGTCCGGATAATCCGCAGTGACCGTGTCGCCCCAGATTGCCGTGTTCTTTCCGATGCTCACATTGTCTGGAATCACCGTCTTTTCACCGACTGTCACCAGCTCTGAATTGTAGACGCGTCGGTCATAACTGCTCTCCCGGAATTCTCCCACCCCCAATTCGCTGTTCCTGCCGACAACAACTTGTTCCGCCAAAATTGACTTCGTAATCTTTGCCCCTGCGCCAATCACAGATTCGCGCATGATGATAGAGTCACGGACCACTGCGCCTTCTTCAATCACGACACCGGCGCCGATCACGGAGTGTCGCACTTCCCCGTAAATCTCGCAGCCCTCGCCAATGAGACTCGCCTCGATTTTTGCATGCTCACCGAGGTATTGCGGCGGAATAAAGTCGCTCTTCGTGAATATTCTCCAGTACTCCTCATAGAGGTTGAACTCCGGAACAATATCCACCAACTCCATATTGGCTTCCCAGTAAGAGGAGAGAGTCCCCACATCTTTCCAGTAGCCGTGAAATTCGTAGGCAAACAGGCGCTTTCCTTTGTCTCTGCAGTACGGAATCACATGCTTGCCAAAATCCAACTCCGGAACCTCTCGAAGTCGCAGCAGCGCTTCTTTCAAAACCGGCCAAGAGAAAATATAAATGCCCATAGATGCCAGATTGCTCTTGGGTTCTTTCGGTTTTTCTTCAAAATCAACAATCCGATTTGTTTCGTCCGTGATCATGACGCCAAAACGGCTGGCTTCTTCGATTGGCACAGGCATAACCGCCACAGTCAAATCCGCCCGGTTTGCCTTGTGAAAGTCGAGCATCACCTCGTAGTCCATCTTATAGATGTGGTCTCCGGAGAGAATCAGGACGTAATCCGGATGATACGAGTCGATATACTCGATGTTCTGGTAGATTGCATTGGCCGTGCCGGAATACCAGTCACTGCCTTTTGCACTCTCATAGGGCGCGAGCAGCGTCACGCCGCCGACCGCGCGATCCAGATCCCACGGAATTCCGATTCCGATATGCGCATTGAGACGCAGGGGCTGGTACTGGGTCAATACGCCCACTGTGTCCACGCCGGAATTGATGCAATTGCTCAGTGGGAAGTCAATGATACGATACTTCCCGCCGAAGGAAACCGCAGGTTTTGCAACCGTCTGAGTCAGGACGCCCAAACGGCTTCCCTGACCACCTGCCAGCAACATGGCAACCATTTCTTTTTTAATCACGCTCTCACCTCGCAGTCAAGTGTATTACTACTTTATGAACCTTTATTATGTAAACGTCAATGATGTAAGAATCTGAACCGGTCCGCTTGCCTCCTGAGGGTAGGCACAGCTCTGCTCCCAGACAGCTATGCCACCATAGATAGTCTGCTGCCAGTTTTAGTATATCATAGTTTTTGAAAACGTGTACAAAACATTGGCAAAATTCTGCATAGTTTTTGGGATTCTTCGCAGAATTTCACATTTCTTCTTTTGCCGTAACAGCCCGTCTTGGGCATATTTTCGTTGATTCCTTTGCCTTTCGATTCTTTTCTCCCAGTTAATGTATGATATTTATTTTTCTCTACCGTATCTCGTAGTTTCACTCATTTCCGTCTGCTCCCCCCGACAGGTTTCACACGTTATTTCGTTGCTCCTCCCGCCCTTTCTTCTCGGCTCATCTTCTGACTCGGCATCTTCCGTTTTTCATCTTACCCTGCTTTTTTTCGTAGTTTCCGCTGCTCTTACTCTTTATCCCACTTGCCACACCCGCTCTGCCGATCTTCCCTGTCTGCCCGAAAAATCGTTATCTTTCACAGCTGCACTTTCTGTATTTCAGATTTTGCGGTTTTTTCACGCCGCGGCAGTGTCCTGTCCCATCTGTTCCATCTATTCCGTCTATCCTTCTCTTTTCTCTCCTCGACCGCCGTACTGTTATAATGACGCTGTGATTTAGAGTTATAGGACAAAAAGAGTTGGCAAAAAGTGCTTCAAGCCCTTGCTATACAAGGCTTTTCGCTGCTTACATCTTCCTTGAAACAGTATGTTTGGAGGAAAAAGTCATGAAGCATGCTAGCTGTCTTTCTTGTGGTGGGCCTTGCATTAAATATGGGAATAATGAGTCCGGGATCCAACGGTGGCGCTGCAATGCCTGCTCGATGATTATTACACCCAAGTTTGATCATGCGGCAAAACAGCTACAAGCCACAGAAAAAGGTGGAGAATTCAATCTCTATGTGGGGTGATGCAATTGTATGGAGTGAACTCCATAGGACAACGCCCTACCCCGGACTCTGGAGCTAACACCAACTCTTTTTGTCCGCTTAGTCGTGATTTATACCTGTCGGAAAGGGCTCTTTTCCTCCCGCCTCTGCCTTTTATTTTGGGTCAAAGTGCGCTAGAATAGAAGAGTTATAAGCTCGGGTTCTCTCTGTTCCCGGCAATATCTTTGAGAGAAAGAGGAATAAGCGAATGAAGCTCACAACAGTCAAACAAATATGGGAAAATCGCGAAGCGTATTTAGATCGAGAAATCGAATTAGGCGGCTGGGTGCGCTCGAATCGCGATTCCAAGTCCTTCGGCTTTTTGACCGTCAGCGACGGCAGCTTTTTTGAGCCCCTGCAGGTTGTCTACCATGACAATCTGACAAATTTCCAGACCATCCGGAAAATCAATGTCGGCGCTGCCCTCATCATCCGCGGCACCCTCGTCGCAACGCCAGACGCAAAACAGCCTTTTGAGATTCAGGCAAGCGAGATCTCTGTCGAAGGTGATTCCGCACCGGACTACCCGCTCCAGAAGAAGCGCCATTCTCCGGAATTTTTGCGCACCATTTTACACCTGCGCCCCCGCACAAATCTGTTCCAAGCAGCCTTCCGCGTGCGCTCTGTCATTGCGTTTGCAATCCACCGCTTCTTCCAGGAGAGAAATTTCGTCTATGTCCACACGCCGCTCATCACTTCGAGCGATGCCGAGGGTGCCGGCGAAATGTTCCGCGTGACCACGCTCGACCCGAACGATATTCCGCGCACACCCGATGGCTTAGTTGACTACCGTGCGGACTTCTTCGGCAAGGAGACCAATCTCACGGTCAGCGGCCAGCTGGACGGTGAAGCATTTGCGCAGGCCTTCCGCGATATTTATACCTTCGGTCCGACTTTCCGCGCCGAAAACTCCAACACGACCCGCCATGCTGCGGAGTTCTGGATGATTGAGCCTGAAATCTCCTTCGCGGATTTGAATGACGCAATGGCGCTCGCAGAGGATATGCTGAAATATATTATCCGCTATGTGCTGGAACACGCGCCGGAAGAGATGGAATTCCTGAACCGCTTTGTCGACACAGGCCTGCTTGAGCGCCTGAACCATGTGCTGAACTCCGAATTCGGTCGCATCAGCTACACAGAGGCAGTCGATATTCTGATGCAACACAATGACAGCTTCGATTACAAAGTCTCCTGGGGAACGGATCTCCAGACCGAACACGAGCGCTTCCTGACTGAGCAGGTCTTCAAGCGTCCGCTTTTCGTTACCGATTACCCGAAGGATATCAAGGCTTTCTATATGAAGCTAAACCCCGACGGCAAGACGGTTGCGGCGATGGACTGCCTTGTCCCCGGTATCGGCGAGATTATCGGCGGCAGCCAGCGTGAAGATGACTACGATAAATTGCTTGCGCGCATACAGGAACTCCATATGGATGAAGAGAGTTACCGCTTCTACCTGGATCTCCGCAAATATGGCAGTAGCCGCCACGCCGGCTACGGCCTCGGCTTTGAGCGCTGCGTCATGTATCTGACCGGCATCCAGAACATCCGCGATGTCCTTCCCTTCCCCCGCACAGTTGGAAACTGTGAGCTGTAAGCCACAGTAATCTTTCCAAATTAACAAGGAGCTATCTCATGAAGTTTATTCACACAGGCGATCTCCACTACGGTATGAAACCGGATATCGGAAAACCTTGGAGTGCGGAACGGGCGCAGGCTGTCAAAGATGCGCTTGCTTCGATTGTCCGGGCTGCGCGCGATGAGAAAGTGGATCTCCTTTTGATTGCAGGTGATTTGTTTCATCATCAGCCGCTTGTGCGTGACTTAAAGGAGATCAGCTACCTGTTCGCCTCGATTCCGGATGTTGCCGTCGCTGTCATAGCGGGCAATCACGACCGCATTCGCGATAACTCCGCCGTGCTCTCCTTTCCCTGGCCGAAAAATGTTTACTATTTTACCGAGAGTTCGCTGAGTTCTGTCTACCTCCGACGCATCAACACCGAGGTCTACGGTTTTTCCTACCACACACGCGAAATCCGAGACAACCTGCTCGAAGGCGTGGAGGCCCCGGAAAACGGACGCATCCGCATTCTGCTCTGCCACGGCGGAGATGCGAAACATTTGCCGCTCGATGTCAAAGAGCTCTCGGAATCCGGTTTTTCCTACTGCGCGCTCGGACACATCCATAAGCCCGAAATCGCCGTCCCGGGTAAGGTCGCCTGGTGCGGTTCTCCCGAACCGCTCGACTTGACGGAGACCGGACCGCACGGTTACTTTCTCGGCGAGATTAACGACATCAGTCGCCAGATTACTTCTCTCGATTTCGTGCGACTTGCCAAGGTGCAATACACCTCGCTGATTGTACATGTGACGCCGGACTCCACCAATGCGGAACTCCTGATGACCTTGAGCGACGAGCTCGCACGGCGCGGCAGTCAGAATATTTATCGCCTGCAAATTAAGGGCCTCCGGGACCCGGATGTCGTATTTGATCTCGACACGCTGCGACAGCGCTTCCGCATTGCCGAGCTCTTCGATTACTCCGAACCCAAATATGATTTTTCACGCCTCTTCGCAGAGCACTCGTCGGATATGATCGGTTTCTTCATTCAGGAACTCGACAAACCCGATCTCAGCCTGCTCGACAAAAAGGCGCTCTACTACGGCGTCAGCGCCTTGCTGCATACGACAGAGGAAAGGGGACAAAAGACATGATTATCCGTGAACTCAACATACGCGGATTCGGTGCACTACAAAACCGGCGCTTTGTCTTTGGCGACCGCCTGAATATCCTCTACGGCGGAAATGAAGCCGGCAAATCGACCCTTCACCTCTTTCTCCGCGCCATGTTCTACGGACTCGAGCGGGCGCGCGGCCGTGCCGCCAAGACTGATACCTATGCGCTCTACGAGCCCTGGTTCGGTGACGGCGCCTACGGCGGCAGCCTCCGTTTCGAAGAGGGCGGTAAATTGTACCGCATCGAGCGGGACTTCCGGAAAAGTCCGACCGACCTCAGCATCATCGATGAGAGTGCGGGGCTGTCGATTGAAGATCCGGAAATCTTTCTCCGCACCTGCCTCTGCGGTCTCAGCCAGACCGCTTACATGAACACCGTCAGCATACGCCAACTCCGGAGTGCCACCGACGCGGGAATGACCCAGGAACTCAAAAACTACATCGCCAATATGAATGCGACCGGCGAGCACACGCTGAACATTGACCGCGCGACCGCCTATCTCCGCGACCAGCGCAAGGCCTTTGAGCAACGCCTGGTTCCGGATGCCGCAAAACACTACGCGGCGAATGTATCCGAAATCCGGAAACTGGAAGAACAGATTGCGGCGCCCGGTTACCGGAATACACTCCAGAGCCTGAGCGCCTCCAAGCAGGACAGTAAGACCGTCCAGGAGACTCTGCTCGGTGAAAAGGAAAAGCGCATCCGAGCACTCGCTGCCAAACGACAAATTCTGGAGGCACGCGGATTCCGAAACCGCCAGGATTTACTGGCCCTCCGAAGCTGGCTCAACGCATGGCAACAGGAGAGGGCTGCGCTCCGATCTAAGAGCAGCCTCCGTGCACAGCTGATTACGGCTTTTCTTTTGATCCCACTCGCCCTATTACTCTATTTCACCATGCGGCGTGTTGTGCCGGACAGTGCCAACAAATTGCAGGCGTTACTCTGCATCACGGCAGTCGGCTGTATTGCCCTCGGCCTCTGCCTGTTTTTTTCCGTCCTGTGCGGGAACCGACGTCGAATGCGGTCTAACCGCAATATACGTCAACTCATTCAGGCACATTTCCCGGAACTTCTCTTAGACAAAGAGCTTGCCCGCCGTCCGACCTCCTTGGCCAAAGCAGGGAGCGCAAAAATTGACGAGCTCCTTCTGGTGCAGGATGAAATACAGCGCAGCGAATCCGATGTCTATGACATTGAAGAAAAGCTGCGCCTCCTGAAAACCCGACAGGAAGAGACCGAGGCCTCCATGGCGAATCAACAAAAGAGCCAGTGGCTTCTCGAGCAACAGTTACAGCACCTCTCGAGTTTAAAAGACGAAACTGCGGCGCTGAAAAGTGTGGTCGCGGAAAATGATCGCCTGAATACAGAAATCGAGGCCATCAACATCGCCCTCGAGACTCTGGTCCGCCTTTCCGAGACCATCCACGATTCTTTCGGTCGCTATCTGAATCAATCGGCGTCACAGCTCATTTCCGGCATTACCGGCAATGTCTATGATTCTCTGTCTGTCGACCAGAATCTGAATGTGTTTCTAAACACTTCGCGAAAGCTGATTCCGCTCGAGCAGGCGGGCGCAGGTACCGTTGACCAGGTCTATTTCGCTCTCCGTCTTGCCGCAGCCGATTTACTGCAGTTCGGCAGCAATTCGCTCCCACTCTTCCTGGACGACAGCTTTGCAAACTATGATGATCAGCGCCTCCGCACGGTTCTCCACTGGATGTTGGAGACCTATGCTTCGCGGCAGATATTGCTCTTCACGCCGCGTCTCCGAGAAGCGCAACTGCTCACCGCTTCCATGCTGCCGTTCCATCTCGTGGAACTCTGATGCGGATAGCTTTCCTCGAATGATACAGAAAACCCGGCCCACGACTTTTGCGATTCCGCATATCGTGGGCCGGGTTTTCTTACTGCTTATTGCTCCGGTTTCTTATCCTCCGCAGTCTTTTCCTCCTTCTTCTCCGCTTTCCGCTCTTCGAAAGGTTTCCACTCCGGATTAAACTTCCGTTTTCCTTCCTCACGGTAGATCAGTAACTGTCGCAACAAGACCTTCAGTGCCCAGAGTGCCATACTGCAGACCAGAATTTCCATCACCGGAATTCCTCTTCCCGGCATACTCTTTCTGTCTTTCGCCTTCCCCGGAAGCAGACTTAGCTGTCCCACCGCCGGAGCTGCATTCCGCAGCGCGACCTGCTGATTCATTGCCGTATCGCTTCCTGTCTCCAACAGCACACTGCTCACAGCGGTTTGTTTTTTTTCTTCCATGCCGCTGAGCTGATAGCGTCGCCTCGTGATGTGCTGTTCCGTCCCGCACTGCAAGGTCGCCGTCACCTCAAGCATGCCCGTATAGTGTTTTCCTTCTTCCGCTGTCTGGCGTACACCTTTCGCTTGCAAAACATAATGCTCACCCGGTTTCACGGCACCGCTCCGCCAGTCAAACCGGCCGTCTGCCGTCAAAGCCTGTGTTTCTGTCACGGCACCCGCTCTCTGTCCTCTTGTGACAAAAGCTTCTGTATATTTCACCTTCTGTGCTCCGATTCCTTCCGGCAACCGAATTTGCAACTCCAATTCCGGGACTTCCGTCTCAGTCTGATTTTCTATCTCGCAGCGCACGGAAATATCCGTATTTCCGTCCATCAAAACTTCCGGTGAAATCTGCAACGTCTCCTCACTCTGGTTTTGCTCTGCCCGCACCGGAGCCGCCGCAACAAGCAGTATAGCTACAAGAAACATAAGAATCCCTATTCCTATACGAAGGACCCTTTCCGCAAGCTGACGCATGACTCTCCTCCCCTTATTCGCGGTTCTGTTTTAATATGACTCTCCTGTGAGTTCCTCTGTGACATCCGTCACATCCTCTGTAAATTGATTTTGCCGAAAGGCATAGACCGCCCGGTTGCCTGCCAAATCGCGCACCTGCACCTGTAGCGGAAACTGTGTCTTGGAAACCGCAATGCAACTCTGCTCTCTGTCGATTCGAACTGTCTCTGCACTGCCGTCTTCCCGCTGACAACACAGGGCATCCCAATCAATACTCGCACCCGTATCCTTAAAATACAGGTAGATCATGTCATCCTGTTCCCGATAACCTGCATAGTTCGGAGCTTCGCGATCAATATTGGAAATTTCCACGACTTGCTCAATCGTGTGATTTGCAATATCCTTTGCCGTAATGGTATAGGTTCCGTTGGCATCAATATGTGCCTCATACACTTTTCCCTGTCGGGTCAACGGAACCTCCTGTTTGCCGGAAAGAGTCACTTTTTCGATGGGTGCTCCGCTGTCAACGCGAAAACGCACCAACTGTTCATTGACATAGCGATTGGTATCCCGATATTGCAGAGAAGAAATCCGTATCCCGCGCAGTGCAACCGAACCGACCATCCCTACGGAGAGCAAAACCATTGCTGTCTTTCCCATGAATCCGACCGAGGCCGTTGCTACTTTTCCGCTCAAATTCCAGGACTCGAGCTGCGAAAGAAATGTATATAGCGTAAAAGGGCTGAAACAGTACAGCTTTGTGCCGAGTCTCTTTTTCATTTTCTTCTTGGCTTCGGCAAGACGGCTTTTAACGGTTCCGAGCGGCACATTCATAATGTCTGCGATCTCTGCCTCTCGAAGTCCCGCAAAAAACCGAAGCAACAGCGTGGCACGCAACGCCCAGGAGAGATGATCTGCCGCATCCATGATTACCTTGTTCTGCTCAGCCTGCTCAATCTGTCTTCCCTGATCCGAAAACTTTTCTGTATTAAAGTCCGACTCGAGCAGCGCATCCAGAGAAACCGTATTTTTTACTCCCGCATAGCGGGTTGAGACCATATAATCCAAAGTCTTGTGATATGCAATTCGATTGGACCAGCACTGAAAGCTCTCCGGATCCGTCAGTTCGCGGAGCTGATGAAAAATCTGCAAAAACACTTCCTGGGTGACATCCTCAGCTTCATGTCTGTCCCGAATCATCTTATAAATGATATAGTATATCGGTCCGTAGCAGAGCGAGTAAATCCCGTCAAATGCCCTTTTATCCCCTTTTTGATACGCTGCAATCAGCTCCGTTACACGTTGTTTGCGCTCGCGACTTGCCTTCTCCATCTTGTCCTTCATCCTGTCTCCTCAGTGCTGCCTTGCAACCATATGCAGCGCACGCAATAACATTGCCAGTGACCAAAGAATTGCCAGATGAAACCATACCCCTTGTTTTTCAGCTATTTCTCCTGTGTGCGGAAGTCGACGCAGTACCGTGCGCTGTGTTCGCTCTCCCGTGCCGGCCAGAACAAGTTGCCGTCCCGGCACATGTCCCTGTGTTTTTTTGACCTTACAACTTCTGATTTCTGCCCAGGGAAGATACATTAGCGTTGCCGTCTCTCTTTTTTCGGCCTGTATCTGCCTGTGCGCTTCGTCTGCTCTGCCGGGATGCGCATCCGCTTTTTGTACTTCCTGCCTTGCTTCCTGCGGTTTTACTTCTTCCCGCTTCACTTCCTGCTGTTTTGTCGGTTCCGCTTGCTCTTTCACTTCTTCCGTCGCGCGTTCGGTCCGTCGTAACCGTTCCGGCTGTCCCTCTCGCTTCTTTGCATTCGTGGCATCCTGTCCCCGCGAGAAGAATCTGTCAATCCCGACTGACATCTCCTTCCGATTCGTCACATCAAAATATGCGCTGTCACCGATACGCCGGAACGCCTGATACTCCGGCGTCCAACCTGCCGGAATGTCCACTTCTTCCACACTGATTTGTCCACCTGTATCGCCGCTGTCATTCAACAGTTCCGCATCTTCGCGAAATTCCTCTTCCCGCTCTGCATCTGTCATACTTGCGCGCCGTATGAGCCCGCGTCTCGCGTCGGCGGGTGTAGCCTGTAATAAGTTCCAGCTGACCTCCCAGCCATTTTCCGCATTGACCGCCTTAACAGTTCCGAGCACAGCGACCACTTCCCCGTTTCTGCGAAGCACCGGGCGAAAATATGCCTCTGACGGCGTGGCTGCACCTCGCCAGCTCTTTTTGACTACGATGCGGTGAATTTCCGAGTCCTCGGATCTCGAAAAGGTTGCGTTCACTTTCTGACAGCCCCCGTCATAGAATAAGGCCTCCTCCACGCGAATACGTCGACTGTCTCTTCGCAAGCCCTGCTCCTGTATTCTTCGATTGAGCACTTGCTTCGCTTCTGTCGGGTACGAATAACTTCCGAGCAGTGTCTCATCCTCATAGATTGAAACTCTGCTTCCCGGAAGGAGCCCATATCCCTCTTTGTACGGCAACTCTCCTTTCAGAAGCTCCACATATCCCCGGTCGGATAAAAACCCATCACAATTCAGTGCCTCTGCCTGCTGCAAAACAGCTGTATCCTCTTCCGTCTCGATTCCTTGCATTTCGCCGCGATTGAGAAAACGGATATTTTTCATATCTCCTGTCAGCACGTACCTTTTCGGAAGGCCTGAACACTGCGCCTCTTTTTCCGGAATCTCGGCGCCTTGACGGGCATCCCGTATGACAACTTGGAAACTTCTCCGGCGCGCTTCGTATCCCGGCTTCCGATTCCGCTGCTCTATCCGATACGTACCGGCTTCCAAATTCGCAATGTAAATCCTACCCGTCACATCCGTTATATAGTCCGCACCGCCGTCTGCGTTGCGGATCTCTCTGCCGCTGTCCACTTGCCATATGCGGTAGCAAATACCCGGAAGCGGCTCTCCTTCTTCTGTCGTAGCTGTCAGTTCTATGCTCCCCAGCGTTTTCTCGTATATCCCGTCCTCAAATTCTCGCATAAACCTGACATCCAGCGGCATGGACCACTGTAGCTGTAACTGTGCTTCCGTACCTTCACGCTGCAGGTATCGCGCTGTCATGGAAAACGATACGGGATACGCCTGTTCTATACTGTGTAAACTCTCTGCTTCTTCGCGATTCCGGAAAGCAACTGCCTTCTCGGTCGGCCGACCACCGGGTTCCTCAAAATAGTGCAGCAGCAACCGTCTCTCTGCCTCATCATTCCGGTAAGAAAGCGAAACAGGTATGGTGATCTTTTCATCCAGGCGATAACAGCCTGCGGTAAATCCGATCAACTGTTCCGGCACCCGACAGATGGGGTTCCCTGTCAGCACAATTTCCGTCGCCGCAAAATAATTCGCTTGCTCCTCTATGCTCATATCCCGTTTCAGCGGGCTCAAGTCCTGAATCTGATTGTCCGAGAGGTCGATTCGCGTCGCATGCCGTAGCAGCCATATTCCGCTGATATCTCTGATTTCTCTGCCCTGTGCGTCAATTTCTGCCTGCGCTGTGCGTGCACCGTACTCCAGCAGGATCTTCTCCGTGCTGTCACCCGGCGATATCGAATAACTGCCATCGGCGATGTGGGCAGAGATACTATCGAATATAGCCTCCGCAAAAGCTGTGTCCCGCACGCCGGCCTGTTGAATGCTCTCGACCGAAAAACCGTGTACGCCACCGGCCGCCCATGCCGTGTGCTGCCATATCGGCCATTGCCACAAGACCATGAAGATTACCGCAAGATAAGGAATCCCTCTGCGCATATACTTCTTTGCCGTTTCCATATCATGTTCCCTCCACAAGTACGCTGTCTTTTTCGATGCAACTTCTCTCCACTTATATAAGGACGGTAAAAAGCAGTAAAAGGTTCATTTTTTTTACAAAAAAAACAGCGGAATTTTTCAATCACGCTGTTCGACATTCGCAGCAGAACTATGTATGATAGTACCATAGTTCTGCTATTTTTCTGCACAGAAAGTAGCAAAAATTTCTTTCAATTCTCTTAAGTTACGCTTCCGTATAACCAAGCGCGCGCTCTAAAGCATCTTTTTCTTCCGCACCGAGCAACACTTCCGTCTGGCCGCAGTCTACAGTCTTGATGTAAAGATAACAGCCTTCCCGCGAATGTACCGTATTCAGAATAAAACCCGAGTTTGTATAATCCAAAAGGGCAAGCGCAAAGCTCATCTTACCCCCCATATCCTTGAACGCATTGTAGCGCACAATGCCGACCTTCTGATAGGATGCTCTCTGGTTTTTATTCAGGACACGGATTGCCTCCTTGTTTACCTGATCTTCCGCCCGCAACTGCCGCAGAGATTCTTCCAAGTCAAAAATCATATCTTCCATGCTCTCCGCATCTTTCCCGCGCATAAAGAAGTCATACGATCGCTTGACCTTCGTATACTTGCTCAGTAAAAACAACACAAGAATCAGCATGATTGCGTCAAAAGCAATCAGTGCCCCCAATAGAATTGTGGTATGCATGACTCACGCCCCCTCACTTATTTTCTACGGAGCGCAAGAGATCCATGATGCGCTCCAACTCAGCTGTCGAATAGTAGTCAATCTCTACCCGCCCCTTATTGTTATCACGGCGGTTGATGTGAACCTTCGTACCAAGTATGCTTCGCATCTTGTCCTCATAGTTCTGATAGTACAGACTCAAATCCGCTGTCTCCACCACAACTTCTTTCCGTTCTTTGCGTTTCTTTTTCGCCTGTTTGACAAGCTTTTCCACCTCGCGGACACTGAGCATCTCTTTGACGATTCTCTCCGCAAGCGCATCCTGGTCATCCTCATCTTCGACAGCGAGCAGTGCTCTTGCATGCCCGGAGGAAATTTTTCCCTCCATCAGCAGTTCTCTGGCCCCTTCTGCAAGTTTCAACAGACGGAGCGCATTCGTAATGGTCGTGCGACTCTTACTGACCTTGTCCGCCACCTCTTCCTGTGTCAGACCATAGTCCCGAATCAGCATCTGATATGCCATTGCCTCTTCAATCGGATTCAAATCCGCGCGCTGCACATTTTCGATGATGGAAATTTCCGCCACCTGCTGCGAACTGTAATCTCTGACCAGCACAGGAATTTCCTTGAGTCCGGCTGCCTGCGCGGCCCGATATCTTCGCTCGCCGGCAATAATCCGATAGCCCCCCAGCTTTTCATCTCTCTGTACCAGCAGCGGCTGCAAGATACCAAAGTGGCGGACCGAGTCCGTCAATTCCTGCAGTGCCTCCGGCTCAAAGTGCTTGCGCGGCTGATCCGGATTTCCGTGTACTTCTTCAATCCGCAGCAGCATCTCCTTATCTTTCGCAGCTTCGCTCTCGCCCGCAGTATGATTCTCTTCCTGAACCGCACTCTCCTCCGATCTGTCCTCGAGATGCTCCATTCCTCCCATCAGATCGCTGAGTCCCTTCCCCAATCTTCGCTTCTTACTCACAGCACACATAACTTAATCTGCCTCTCTCGTCAAAATTTCTGCCGCCAACTTCCGATAATTTTCCGCTCCCTTGGAGCGCGGGTCATATTCTGTCACCGGCATACCGTAACTGGGTGCTTCCGCCACCCGTACATTTCGCGCAATCACCGTGTCATAGATATACTCTTTCAGCACATCTTTCACACTGTCAACAACCTGCTGTGACAAATTATTTCTGGCATCATACATCGTAAAAACGATTCCGTTGATGCGAAGCGCAGGATTCAACTTCATCTGTAAGAGTTTAATACTGCGGAGCATCTGATTTAAACCTTCCATCGCATAGTACTCGCACTGAATGGGGATGATAACATCGGTTGCGGCTGTCATCGCATTGACCGTCAATAGACTCAAGGACGGCGGGCAGTCGATAAAAATGTAATCATATTGCTCCACCACAGGCTCGAGATAATGTTTTAAGACATACTCCCGGTTCCGCTTGTCGAGCAACTCCAGTTCCAGGCCCGAAAGATTGACATTCGAGGTGAGTACATCCAGGTTTTCCGAATATGTTTTATGTACAGCCTCTTCAAAAGTGCATTGCTCCATCAGAAGCTCATAAATCGTATTTTCTTCCTTTTTCTTCTCAATACCCAGTCCGCTTGACAAATTCCCCTGCGGATCGAAATCGACCGCCAATACGCGCATTCCGGCTTCCGCAAAAGCCGCCGCCAAATTAACGACAGTTGTTGTTTTTCCAACTCCGCCCTTCTGATTTGCCAATGCAATGATCTTTTTCATGCCCCCACCGTGCGCCTCTCTATTCGTTCATTTCCGCTTTTTTATATCATAACATAATTTTTATTCCTTCGAAATATTATCTGCGGAGAAACAGCCTTTTCCCTTGCATTTTACATGAAACAAGAAACTATTCCCGGATTTCTCAGGCCTTCTCTTTCGTTATATCAAAATCGAACAGGCGATAATTCTTGTCTGCATAGCCGTATATCATATGTCTGTACAACTCTTCCTCTCAAGAGCTCTATACACTGTTATACCACCGATCTTTTCATCGAAAGCATTTTCCCTTTCATCGCCGTCCATTCCCGTATTCTTGTATTCTAATCGTGACACCTAGGCTCTGTTTTAACAGCTTCATTTTCTTGTTTTCTCCGATTCTGTGAGAAATATTTCTTTCGGAATAAATACTTCCGAAAATCGCTATGAGTATGCTCAGAACATTCTTATTTGAGCAAAATCATTTACACCCTGTTTCCCGGAACTCCCTCATTTCGTTTCACATGGAACATCAAAGTAAGCACCGGCAAAAAGCAATTTTTCAGAATCCTGATCACTGCGATTATCGGCTTATTCTGTTTCACTGCTTTTGGAATTCATTTCGGCGAGCCCCTATAAGAATCGTTTCAAATGATTCTTATAGAGGCAGAAGATTACCCTCTCCTTTTCTTAGCAGTCATCCGTTTCATGTGAAACATCAAAGCAATCGTCATAGGATTTAACATAGCAGTATCAATATCGTGGACCTCTGAAGTAAACGACCAAAGCTGCAGTATCGGCTACGAAGTAATGTAAAAACTCCTCTAAATCAGCTCCCGGCGCTCTTGGTTGAGCAAAAACATTTACTTCCCGATCTCCGGAAACCCATCCCTTTGTTTGACATGAAATGTCAGAAGAAAGTAGCTTCTCAGGGTTATGAATGGCTGAGAGGAGGATGAATTTCTCCGAAGATTTTTGCGAAATCAATTTTTAAAAGTACTATCGCTAGGCATCTGTTTATACTGCACTTATTTGAGTAAGATATATTGCCTTTCGGAAAAGCTATAATTTGTTCCACGTGAAACATTGAAATAACAACGAGCAAGTTGATGTACAAAGAACGTTAACTCTCTACTGGAAATATCCTTCTTTCTCAAGGCACATCCTCAATGTTTCCTGTAATCGGCCAACGAAGCAGCCAATACCGGCACAACTTAACTCCAAAGAGTAGCCCTAAAATTCTATCCATTTCTGTTCCTGGTTGTAACTGAACAGATATTATGACAATCCGCAAAACATGTTCTGGCAAGGTTCGGTTTCAAGTCAGCTCTGCAGACGCACTCAGGTCACAAGTAATCCGAAATCATTCGAGATGACAGCTGTGCATCATTCACATAATACTAAAATATCTGATTGCCGACCATCTATGCTTAGAATTATGATTTGATCTCAGATTTGCCTTCCGGACCTGATCCGTACATTGAATATCTGATTATGACTTCTAATTTTTGATATGGCATCCGAAATCAGTTTCGATATTGCAGCTACAAATGAATCAACTTTACCGCCTTTGGCTCCTTAACGAATCGATTCACTTACAAGCATCCGGATCCGATTCATATTAGCGACTATATGTTTCACGTGAAACCTTTGTTTAACTTGTCAGAATTGTATCCCGCAAATGTACGTGCAATCGCAGGTCTTAGCTAATTCACAACCATATGAGTTCGATAGAAATTAGCTGCAATATGTTCCACGTGAAACATCTGTTTCTATTTAACAGTCCCGGTCGCTATGTATGTACAGATATTCGTAAGGGTTCTGTGGCACTTCGAACATGAGTACCTATACTGTTTTCCCCGTAGCACAGTTCTCTCCATAACTCTACTCAGTCCATTTCGAATCCTAATGAGACGATTGACGTTCGCCGCAATATGTTTCACGTGAAACATCTATTTCTATTTATAGTCCCGGTCGCTATGTATTACAGGTATTCGTAAGGGTTCCGTGACACTTCGAACATGAGTACCTATACTGTTTTCCACGCAGCACAGTTCTCTCCATAACTTAACTCAGCCAATTTCGAATCCTAATGAGACGAATTACATTCGTCTCGAGATGTTTCACGTGAAACATCTAATTTCATCTAACAGTGCCAGTTGCTACAAAAGGACAGGTACTCGCACAGCTTCCGTGACATTTCGAACATGAATGCCTCTACTGATCACACTGTAGTCCGACTCTTTAGCCTAACTCTTTATACCAACAAGCTAGTTCATTTATTCTCCTCTGAGTTCGATCCGTTTTGGCGGCAAGAGGTTCCCTGTGGAACATCTGATTCTATTTCTATTTGACAGCATCACGTCTCAGCAAATACACGGACAATCACAGGTATTCCCTGATACTTCGATATGGCCGAATTCAATGATTTTACTGTAGCAGCTCGGCACAAAGCGACTCAACTCGTTTACAATTAACTATCCTGAGACAATCGCTATTCGTGGCAATTTGCTTCAGATGGAACACCTGATTCTATTTGACAGCGTCATATCTCAGCACACTTACGGACAATCACAGCCGGTGATTCCGTAGCACTGCGGATATGATTGACTGCATAGACTACGCCATAGTCTGACTCTCTGCATCAATCACTTAGCTCATTCGTGACCTCATCTGAGTCCGACTGAAATTGACATCAATCTGTTCCACGTGAAACACCTATTTCTATTTAACAGGCTCCGTTGCTATGAATGTACAGATACTCGCACGGATTTCTTGCATCTCGAATATGACTGAATCAAATGTCTTCACACTGCAGTACGGATCTCTGCACAAACCGACCCAACTCATTTACAAATATCTCGAGACCATCGATATTGTCGGCAACATGTTTCATGTGAAACATCTATCTCAGTTTGACCGGAAAATATCAATACAAGTGTGCAAGCAATCGCAGCTATCCCGGCACTCCTGATAAAGCTTAAACTTCCTAATCCGATATTCGTGGCGATATGTTTCACGTGAAACGTATCGCTTATTCGACAGAGCCATATCCGGAAAATGTGCGGACCATTTCGGGAATCGCATACTACAGTGAAAATCCCTGTAGTGACAAGCTATTTTACTTAAAACATCTGCTTTCTCTGACGGATTCATATTGTGAAAAATTTGCCGAGCCGCCACAGAACCTTCGTATGACTAGGTAAAGACTGCTGAAGTGCGAGATTGTATATGAAACATCTGCTTCCGTTCGGATGAACCCTTCCACGTGAACTATGAAACTAGGTGCAGAAATTCCTTGGAGCCGTATACGACTATACGCTGACCTATATTCGCTTAGCGCTCGGCATCAATCGTTTAACTTATTTGTAAGTATCTAAGCCAAGTTAAATTTTCGGCAAGCGCTTTCACATAGAACACAGTTGATTCCTTTCACAAATTTTTCACGCGAAAGTTCCGAACAACCGTAATCATTCTGCGGAAACCTGAACACAGCTAAATGCTACGAAGAAATTTCATGTGAAACATCTGATTTCTTTCAACGGAAATATCACGACAAGTATTCCCGCAGAGATGCTGAAACTTCTTAATTCGGGAAAATGCACGGTGATCGCTTCTCCATGATATGATCCGACTCCCTGCATCATTCTTCCTGCATAAATTGGCTTCGCTAATTTGCAAGCACCTAAAACCAAACAGTATTGCCTATGATTGCTTTCATGTGAAATATTTGATCCTCTTTGATATTCTCGGACCTCAGCAAAAATCCTGCAAAATTGGTGCCAGAATGACCTGCAACTGTCTAATTCTATCGAATTCTAATCATTGTTTCACATGAAACATATATGCCGCCGTTTCGGCTTGCACAAATTTCGGATTGTCGCCCGACATGTTCTCAGACACGAAAGTGTTGCACTGATTCTCGTGAGCCGCTTGCCAAGACATCGTGAGCCGCTTTGCCAAGACAGCAAGCATTGCTCCGAATGATCCGATACACAGAAGTAAGGCGAAGATGTTCCCGAAACTTATGCCGACTCGTTTCGATTAAGGAGGTATGCTTCCATGAATGATAACAAGGAGTCAACAGCAAACCGATCCTTTGCGGTAGAAGATGAACTTCGGTACAAGCAGCTAAGATATCAAATTATTCGCAACATTCCTCGAAAGATAAATTTAACTGATTACCGGCATTTTCATTCGCTTTTATTGCTGTTACCGGAAAAAGCTTATACAAGAAGTATGTTTCACGTGAAACATATTCCGAGAACTTGATTTGCTCTGTTGTGACATATCCTTATTCAAAAAGAGCTGAGTCTCACATCGGAGACTCAGTTCTTTTACACACTCAGGATTTCCGTGACGAATTGGACAGCGGCTCTTTGGATGGCATGCCTGCCTTTCTCGGATACATAGCAGGCGTTTCACGGCATTTGCGAATTACTACCAGACTGCGGTCTCCGGCATCCTCCGGCAAAGAAAATGAAATGACCTGCTCCGGCTCACCGCCAAGCTTCCGGATAGCGTACTTCGCATCCGACAATTCCTCTGCAATATCACCTGCCTTATAGGCAATCATCCGACCACCTATTTTTACAAACGGAAGACAAAACTCGGAAAGAACAGAGAGGCGTGCCACGGCTCTGGAAGTACAATACTCGTATGTTTCACGTTGCTTCGCCTGACGAGCCAAATCTTCAGCTCGCGCATGAATTGCTACGGTATGCTGACTCAGCCCGAGTTTTTCGATTTCATCTGTCAAGTAAACGACTCTTTTATTTAAACTGTCCATTAGTGTTAGCTGTAAGGCCGGAAACGCAATTGCGAGCGGAATGCCAGGAAAGCCCGCTCCGCTCCCCAGATCCAGCAGCTTCGCGTGTTCTGCGGGGAAGTCCGCGAGAAGGCTGGCAGGTGCAAGGCTATCCAGATAATGTTTCACAATCACTTCCCGCGGCTCTGTAATTCCGGTCAGATTCATGACCTTGTTCTTTTCCAGCATATCTTCATAGAAGATTGCGAACTGTTCCATCTGTCCGTCCGAAAAAGACAACTTTTCTGTGCCGGAAAATCCTTCCAGAGCTGTCCGCATATTACGGACAAACCATACTCTTTCTTCCTGTGTCATTTGCCGCCCTCCTTCCGGGACTGATGTACCTCCAACCATACCAGCAAGACCGAAATATCCGCCGGAGATACCCCTGAGATTCGTGAAGCCTGGCCGATGGATCGCGGCTTCAATGTGTTCAGTTTCTGAACAGCTTCGAGGCGAAGACTTCCGACCGCCTCGTAATTCAGATCTTCGGGCAACAGTTTATGTTCCAGGCGCTTGAACTGCTTTACCTGCTGTTCCTGGCGACGAATATAGCCCTCATATTTGAGCTCGATATTCACCTGTTCCGTCACATCCCGTGGCAAGGTTTCTCGCTCCGGATCAAGCGGCGCAATCAAATCATAATTGAGTTCCGGGCGCTTGATAAGCTCTGCAAGAGAAATTCCTGTCTTCAACGGTGTCGACTGCAATGCTGTCAAAATCTCGGCATTTTGGGAACTTGCACCGATATGAGTCTTTGTCAGACGTTTTTTTTCCGATGCGATTGCAGCGCGCTTTGCCCGCAATCTGGAAATTTTTTCCTCACTGACCAAGCCCAGCGCATATCCCCGCTCCGATAATCTCAAATCCGCATTGTCCTGGCGCAAAAGCAATCTGTATTCCGCGCGAGAAGTCATCATTCGATAGGGCTCGTGACTCTCCTTGGTCACCAGGTCATCAATCAAAACCCCAATGTATGCTTCTGCTCGTGTTAAAAGAAACGGCTCTTTCCCAAGTACCTTCTGTGCCGCATTGATGCCTGCCATCAATCCCTGTGCAGCTGCCTCTTCATATCCCGAACTTCCGTTCAGCTGTCCTGCCGCAAATAACCCCGGAATTTTCTTGAACTCCAGCGCTGCCGTCAACTGTCTGGCATCAATACAGTCATACTCAATCGCGTACGCATTGCGGACAATGACTGCATGCTCAAGCCCCGGCGTCGCATGAATGACCGCATACTGTACATCCTCCGGGAGAGAAGAGGACATGCCGCCAAGGTACATCTCATCGGTATAAAGTCCCTCAGGTTCCACAAAGATCTGATGCCCCTCTTTGTCCGGGAACTTCATGACCTTATCCTCAATCGAGGGGCAGTAGCGCGGCCCCGTTCCGTGGATATTACCGTTGTAGAGCGGAGAGCGCGAGATATTTTCCTGAATCAGACGCTTGACCTCCGCACCTGTGTGTGTGAGCCAGCAACTCACCTGCTCACGCTGTACCACTTCCGGATCCGTATCAAAGGAGAAGGGGACAACCGGAACATCCCCTTTCTGTTCCTCCATTTTGGAGTAGTCCACGGTTTTACCGTCCACCCGTGCAGGTGTTCCGGTCTTAAACCGCCTCATTTCAATGCCAAGCGACAGGAGAGAGCCCGTGAGATGGGTGGCTGCCTTCAGTCCGTTGGGGCCGGTTGCCTCGCTCACTTCGCCGAACACACAGCGTGCATTGAGATAAACTCCTGTCGCCAATACCACAGCCCCACCGTAATAGCAACTGCCGGAGACCGTTTTTACACCGATGCAACGCTTTTTCCCCAGGTTATCCACAGCATTCTCTGTTAAAATTGTGGATATCTCAGCCTGGCGAATGGTAATGCGTGGATTTTGTTCCAATACCCGTCGCATCTCCCCGATATACGCCTGCTTATCCGCCTGCGCGCGCAGCGAGTGGACAGCAGGCCCCTTAGATTCATTCAGCATACGAGACTGAATAAACGTTTTATCGATTACATGTCCCATCTCTCCGCCGAGCGCATCCAGTTCCCGCACCAGATGTCCCTTGGACGTTCCACCTATATTCGGATTACAGGGCATCAATGCAATCGAGTCCACACTCACGGTAAATATAATCGTTGTGAGCCCCAGTCGCGCCGCAGCGAGCGCTGCCTCACAGCCGGCATGTCCCGCACCGACCACAATCACGTCATATCTTTCTTCTATCATTCCGTTTACTTTCCTGTGCAAAACTTTTCAAAAATGCGATTGACCACGTCGTCTTCCACACTGTCTCCGGTCACAGTACCCAGTGCGCGATATGCCGCCGCCAGATCAATCGAAAAGAAATCCTCCGGCATCCCTGCCGCAATCGAAGCTTCCACATTGCGCAGGCTTTCCTTTGCCTCCGTCAGGGCCTCCTTGTGACGCGCATTAATCGCGAGTTCCTCACTCTGATTGTCAAACTCACCGCCGAAGAAAAGTGCAGTCACTGCCCGCTCCAATTCCTCCAGACCGTCTCCGCGCCGCGCCGAGAATGAGAGGACGGTTGCGGCACTGCAGTTCTGTATTTCTTCTTTTGAAATCTGTTGTGATACATCAGCTTTATTCAGCAAAACAATGGTGTGCTGCGCTGTGGCATAGGAGAGAAGCGCTCGTTCCTCCTCACAGAGCGGCTTGGATGCATCCAGTACAAGAAGAATTAGAGCTGCGGCTGCAGCTGCCTGTTTTGCACGCGCCACGCCTATCTGTTCGATTCTGTCTTCACTCTCCCGAATTCCCGCGGTGTCCGATAACACGAGTGTAAGTTCTCCGAGTCTGACCTGTTCTGTCAGGATATCCCTCGTTGTGCCGGCGATCTCGGTCACAATTGCAGACTCCTCCTGTGTCAGCAAATTCATCAGCGAGGATTTCCCGGCATTGGGCAGGCCCAAAATGACGGTCGGAATTCCTGCTCTCCAGAGTTTTCCGTTATCTGCCATCCGGAGCAACTCTTCGAGTGACTGTATAAAGCCATGAATTCGCTCTTCAAGCTTGTGCGGATACCCCGTTAAATCATAATTTTCGGGATCATCCAGCGCAGCTTCAATCCAAGCAAGCTCATCCAAAATACCCGTCCGGAGCACATGGATTTTTTCCGACAATCTACCGTCCAGCTGATTGACCGCAGCCCGCAGCGCATGGGAATTCTTTGCCTGAATCAGATCCATGACGGCCTCCGCCTGACTCAGATCCATGCGTCCGTTCAGGAATGCCCGTTTTGAAAATTCTCCCGGTTCTGCCATTCTGGCACCGGCCGAAAGCACAGCACTTAAAACAGCCTGCAACAGATAAAGACCGCCGTGACAATTGATTTCTACGCTGTCCTCCGCCGTGAAACTGTGCGGCGCGCGAAAGACTGTCACCAATACTTCATCCAGGATGAGCGACTGCTCCTTTACATGTCGGTAATGCACTGTATACCCTGCCGCCCCCGAAACAGGACGATCTAAGATACAATCGGCAATCCGGAGTGCTTCCGTACCGCTGATTCTCACAATCCCGATGCCTCCCTCCCCCAGTGCGGTCGCAATCGCTGCAATGGTATCCCGTTCTTCTCGCAAACTTTTCTCCTCTCCATCCGGAAAATGAAAAGCTGTCAGCAACTTTTCTGCCGACAGCTCCTCACACTTATTTGATTGACTCTTCTTTTTTCTGCCTGTCGACATCTTTCCGGAGGGTGATGACGACATGGCGCTTCTCACCTTCTCCTTCGGAATGTGTAGTCACATAGCGATCGCGCTGCAACGCGGCATGAATAATACGTCTCTCATTCGGCGTCATAGGATCAAGGGCCAGCGATTTACCGCTCTGTTTTACGCGGCGCGCAGCATTTCTGGCAAAGCCTCTCAACTTGTTTTCCTGCTTTTCCCGGTATGAGCCAATATCAAGTTTGACACGCAAGAAGGCATCCTGCTGCTTGTTCACGACATGTCCCAGCAGATACTGCAGCGCATCGAGGGTCTGCCCGCGTTTTCCGATCAGTGCGCCCAGATTTTCACCGCGCACTCGGAAAAACAATGCCTTCTCTGCAGCGCGGCTATCGCTCTCTATCTCTGCTTCGAGCTTGAGCGTTGCAAAAAGCTCCCGCAAAAAAGCTGTTCCGCTGCTTTTTCCTGCCTCCAGCGCAGCCGTCATTCCTGTTTCGGCGCCGACCTTTTTGTTCTCCTTCGGCACTTCCGGTGCTTTCATAGCTTTTTCTTCTTCTGTCGTGACTACCGTTTCTTCGACTTCCCTGACTTCCTCCGATGCTTCCGCACCGCTTTCTGCCACCGGAATCACTTCTTCTTTGACTGTTTCTTCAGCAACCGGGTCTTCGATAACAAACTCGTCGGTTTGGCTTTCCTGTCTAACCGACTCTGCCCTCAGAACCGCACGGAGCTTCCAGGGCTTACTTCCGATAAATCCCAGTAGACCCGCATTTCCCTGTTCCAGGACGGATACTTCCAAGCGCTCGCTCGTTGTCCCAAGCTCCAGGAGAGCCTTTGTCAGTGCTTCGTCATAAGTCTTCCCTGTCACAGTGACTTCAGTTTTCATTGCTGTTCTCTCCGCTCGAGATATCGCTTTCTTTATTCTTCTTATTTCTGCGCTTCTCAGCTAACCGCTCATCGTACATTGCTACCATATTTGCCTTAGAGGCAAGTGAGCCGGGCTTCGCATTCTTCTGATAATAAGCCGTCGATTCTTCGACCTGCTTTACTGTCCTCTCTGTGCGCTGACGCTGGCGCTCCTCCTCGTTTTTCTCTGCTTCTTCCTGTCGTTTTACCTCGCGGAGAAGCTTATCCGAATTGCTCTTTACCAGTGCCGGATTCTTGCCCTCACGGATTGCTTTTTCATTTGCCTTTTCCGTATTCTTTCTCACAATCTCGTCGATGTCCATCTTATCGAGCTGTGCGTTGATGATGAGCTGCTGAATCATACGGCAAAGTCCGCTGGCGACCCAGTAAATACCGATACCTGCGGGGAGCGTAAAGCAGAAGAAGAGTGACATAATCGGCATCATCGTATTCATGCTCTGCATCTGCTGTGCCATCATATTGTCCTCATCAACCTTGGCTTTATTGCTCTTTGTTCCTGCGGTCATGAGTTTTGCGGAATACCACTGGACAGCAGCCGAGAGAACCGGAATAATCCAGGCAAAATTCGGATGATCGATACCCTGGAACGGCGGTGTCGCCAGATTTACTCCCAGGAAATAATTCATCTTTGTAATTTCTGCCGAAGCCGCGGAAATCGTAGAAGACAGCGCCGGATAAGCCTGCTCGAGGCGGCTCCACTGTGCGGGTGTAAACTTATAGAGGAGATCGATTATGTTTTGCACCGTTGCAGCATCCGTAATCGGCGGCTTTACCTTCGGTGCCAGTTCCGTCAGTGTGCTCACAAAATTGCTCTGCTGCATCAACGGCGAAGCGACGCTCTCAAAGACTTTATAGACTGACGGCACATAAGCGGGAATTTTATAGATAACCTGGTACAAACCGAACAGAATCGGCATCTGAATCAACAGGAAGAGGCAGCTACCACTCATGCTCGTCCCGTACTTCTGATAAACCGCGCGCGTCTCTGCCTGCATGCGTGCCATCGAAGCCTGATCTGTCTTTCCCTTATACTTCTTTTGTACCGCCTGAAGTTCCGGCTGCATGACGCTCATCAGCTTGGAAGACTTCTGTTGAGACACGGTGAGCGGCCACATCAGCAGATTCGTGATGATGGTAAATAAAATAATGCTGAGGCCGATGTTGGTAATGCCGAACTGACTCGTAAAACGAAACAGCGCGTCCATAATCATGCCCAAGACAAAAGCAACCTGTCCGATAATCGGCACGGATGACTTGGTTAAAAAGATGAGTTCCAAAGCTTGCCTCCTATTATTTCGGTTTTACGGAACCGGATCATATCCGCCCTTTGAAAAAGGATTGCAACGCAAAATACGGAAGAGTGCTAACTTTCCACCCTTCCATGCGCCATATTTTTCAATTGCTTCCAGCGCATATTGCGAACAAGTCGGATAAAATCTGCAATGACAACGCCATTTATAGGGAGAGAGTGCCCTCCGATAAAAACGAATCGAGCAGAGCAAAATTTTCTTCAGCACCTTGCCTCCTCTAAAATCCCCTGTGCCCTGCAAAGCTTCAGAAAAGAAGCTTCCAATGTACGGTAATCCTGCTTGGCACCGTCTTTTCGCACGACGAAAATCAAATCACAGGGCGATGTGAATGCATGGCGGTGTAATCGAAATATCTCGCGCAAAACTCTCGTTACGCGATGTCTTACAACACTGTTTCCAATTTTTTTTGATGCACTGATACCAATGCGCGAGTCCCCCGCAGAGCGGAAACATAGATAGAGCACCAGATTACGGTCAGCTCTGGTTCTGCCGCTCTCATAAATCTGTCGGAATTCGCAATTGTCTTTGATCGACGGAAAGCGTCTCATTCCTCTTAATCCTTTGCATTCATGTAATTTCAAGTGCACAGACAAAGCGAAAAAGAAAGGGGTCGTCGTCAGACAACCCCATTGTTCTTCGACGCGAATGCCGATCAAATTTTAAACTGTCAGTCTCGCTCTGCCCTTTGCTCTTCTGGCAGCCAGAACTTTTCTTCCACCCTTGGTCGCCATGCGAGCACGGAATCCATGTACACGGAACTTCTGCGCATTATGCGGCTGGAATGTCATTGTACCCTTTCTCATTGTCAGAACACCTCCTCACTTCCTAGCATTTTCCCAACCGGCTCTGATCTCTCAGCTCCTACCGGAAGCAGTTTCCGGAGATATCACGCAAACGTGGGAATATTCCTGCTTATTATACGGAACTGTGCCTTTTTCGTCAAGAACTTTCCATCCCGCATTCTACGCATATTCGCACATAAAATAAGCGCTTCTGTAGCTTACAAAATATTGAATCCTCATTTCAACAATTTGTACCGTGATTCTGTGGATAACCGTGACTGATTCCTCTTACTTATCCAGATTCTCCACATCTTTTTGTTGATAACTAATTGTATACAATAGACACAGCTGAATTTTTAACTTTACATAATGTTATTCACATTTTGTGAGTAACTCGTTGATAACTCTCTCTTCTGCTTGAATTATTTTAAATACTCGGCCTCTCATGCGCCTTTATTCCCTGTGTAAATGCGGAAAATTTCTTCTGTTTTTCATCCACAGCTGTGTTTTTCCCATTTGTGTAAACCTATGATCCGCTCTTTTTCCTCATTTCGTCACATGCAGTTCACGAGATGCTCACAGACTTATCCACAGCCCTCATTTTGATTGCGTTGAGATTATCCTGTCTTTTTGCTATACTGAGTACGACTTATCCCCAAACGCGGCAAAGGAGTCTTTGAGTATGGAGCAAAACGCAGCGTTCCAAGCAATCGTAAACCGATGGCCGGACATACTGGCCTATATCAGAAACGAATTTGAAATTTCGGAGATTTCTTACGGCATGTGGATTTCTCCGCTAAAACCACACCATCTGCTTCAGAATTCAGATGGCAACATCCAGCTGTTTGTCGAAATCCCGGAAGAAAACGATAATCTGCCCAATGCAGGCTTTCAGACTTTTGTTTCCGGACGCTATGCCGGCATTATTGAAGCTGCTGTCGAAGCGGTAACCGGACTATCCTGTCGCCTAGCCTTTTACAGCGCCAAAGAAGAACAGTCTTCCGGCAATCACATGAAACCTGTGAATCAGCAGATTTTGTCCAATGCAAAGCTGGATCCCCGCTATACCTTCGATACCTTTGTCGTCGGCAAAAACAATAATCTTGCTCATGCCGCCTCTCTCGCGGTCGCCGAGAATCCGGGAGAGAGTTATAATCCGCTTTTCATCTACGGAGGTGTGGGACTCGGAAAAACGCATTTAATGCAATCCATCGCACATTTTGTACTTCAGCACAATCCAAGCGCCAAGGTGCAGTATGTAACTAGCGAATCTTTCACCAATGAGCTGATTGAAGCCATTCGAAGCAAAAACAATTTCTCAACGACAGAATTTCGCGACAAGTACCGCTATATCGATGTGTTATTGATCGATGACATACAATTTATAATAGGAAAGGACAGAACCCAGGAGGAATTCTTCCATACCTTCAATGCGCTGCACGGCGCAAAGAAGCAGATTATCATCTCTTCGGATAAACCGCCGAAGGAACTCGCAACACTGGAAGACCGACTGCGTTCTCGTTTTGAATGGGGACTCACCGTTGACATCCAGCCGCCGGATTACGAGACGCGTATGGCCATCCTCAGAAAACGTGAGGAACTGGATCACATCAATGTCGACAACGAAGTCATTCAATACATCGCCTCCAATGTGCGAAGCAACATCCGTGAACTCGAGGGGTCACTGACAAAAATCGTTGCTTTCGGCAAGCTGAATCACATGGAAGTCAATCTGGAACTCGCCCAAAATGTGCTCCGCGATATCATTGACCCCAATGTAAAACAGGAAATCACACCGCAATTCATCATTCAGGTTGTCGCAGAACACTACGGAATCTCCGAACTCGATTTGGTCGGCACCAAGCGAACCAAAGAGCTTGCCACTGCCAGACAGGTCGCAATGTATTTGTGTCGTGAAATGACCGAAGTCTCTCTCCAGCAGATCGGCGCACATTTCGGCGGAAAAGACCATACGACAGTTCTCTACGCCATCAAAAAGATATCCACAGAGGTTGAGGATAACCCGGATACCTCCGGCACTGTGACCGTTCTGAAAAAAAAGATTTCTGCACAGTAATTCACAGGCCACTGCGAGAATCCGCTTTGATTTCCACGGTAGTTTCCAAGTGGAAAAGCACGCTGTTTTGCGCCTTTCCGGTGGATTCTCACATACTCACAGCCCCTATTATGATGATTACGGGATGAATATGAAAGAGAGGACGGCTCTATGAAGCTCGCGTTCAACAAAGAAAAACTCACAACCGCTCTGGGGATTGTTTCCAGAGCCATTCCGAACAGAACAGCCAACCCGATTCTGAGCTGCATCTTATTCGATGCTTCGGAGGACGGCGTGACTCTCATTGCGAATGATTCGGAATTCGGCATTTCGACTAAAGTAGAGGGAATTATCAGTGAAAAGGGAAAAGTAGCGCTGGACGCGAGACTGGTCAGCGACATCATCCGCAAGTTGGAAGGCGGAGAAGAGCTCATCAACATCGAGACAGATCAGAGTTTCACAACAAGAATTTCTTGCAGTGATGTACTTTTCACCATTCCCGGCAGAGACGGAGAAGAATTTGCCTATCTTCCGCAGATTGAGAAAGAACACAGATTGTGCCTCACTCAGTTTACGCTGAAGGAGGTAATCCGAAAGACAATCTTTGCGGCGGCATTGAATGACAGCAATAAGATGATGGGCGGTGAGTTTGTCAATATCAAAGGACGCGTTGCTACATTTGTGGCTTTGGACGGTCACCGCGTCGCTGTCAGAAATGTGACACTTCGCGAGGGAGATGAGACCTTCCACGCGATTATTCCGGGCAAAACCATGAATGAAATCAGCAAAATCATGGAGGATGACAACGAAAAAGAAGTAGAACTCTTTTTCTCCAAAAATCATGTACTGTTCTCATTTGAAGGAACAATGGTTCTCTCCAGACTGATTGAGGGAGAGTACTTTAAGATTGAGCATATGCTCTCCAAGGACTATGCGACCAAACTGGAAATTAACCGGGTTAAGCTGCTCAGCAACATCGATCGTTCGACCATCCTGATTAAGGAGAGCGATCACAAACCGATTATCCTTGATATCGGTGATCAGAGGCTCGCATTGAAAGTCAAATCGTCCTACGGTTCGATGGATGGTGAGCTTCCCTGTGAAAAAACCGGAAAAGATCTTTTGATTGCATTTAATCCCAAGTTTTTGATGGATGCGCTTCGCGCAATCGATGATGAAACGGTGACACTGTATTTTACCAATGCAAAATCACCCTGTTTTCTGCGGGATGAACACGACAGTTTTGTCTATCTGATTTTGCCAGTCAATTTTGTCGCATAAGCCGAGAGGATACTGAAGTGAACGAAGTCAGAATTAAAGATGCTTATATTAAACTGGATCAGGCGCTGAAATTGTCGGGGGCCTGTGCTCTCGGTTCCGATGCAAAGTATGCCATTCAGGGAGGTAAGGTCTCTGTGAACGGTGAGGTGGAAGAGCGGCGCGGGCGCAAGTTACATCCGGGAGATTGCTTCTCATTTGACGGGCATGATTATCAAATCGTTGGAGCTTGAAAATTTCAGGAATTATCGCTGCGGAAAATTTCAATTTTCCGCAGGCAGTAACCTGCTCTACGGAGATAATGCACAGGGAAAGACCAATCTTCTCGAAGCGCTCTATTACTGTGCCGGCGGAAAATCACACCGCGCCGGCAAGGATAGGGAGTTGATTCGTTTCGGCGAGACCGAGGCGCACATCAAGCTGTTGCTGCAGAGCAAGGAGATTCCCCACCGGATTGACATTCATCTCCGGAAGAACGGAACGAAAGGCATAGCGGTGGATGGTATTCCGCTTCGGCGAACCAGCGAATTATACGGAATTGCCCGTATGGTCGTATTTTCACCCGAGGATCTAAATCTGATTAAGAGCGGTCCCGCAGAGCGCAGACGTTTCCTGGATATGGAGTTATGTCAACTTAATCGGCGCTATGTGAAAGAACTTCTGCAGTATAACCGGGTATTACAGCAGCGAAATAAGCTGTTAAAAGAATTGGCTTTCCGTCCCTCCCTGCTTGAGACACTGGATCTCTGGGATGCACAGCTGGTATCGGCGGGAATTGCATTGATGCAGAGTCGCACGGTTTTTTTGGAACAGCTCAACGAAATCTGCGTGGAAAAGTACGCGGCATTGACCGGAAAGCGGGAGCAGCTGCGCCTTTTTTACGAGGCAAATGTCTCAGAGGATTGTTTTGCGGCGGTGGTAAAGAAGAATCGAGAGTCTGATTTGCGACAAAAGACCAGTTCCGTCGGACCGCATCGGGATGATATTGCTTTTTATTTACAGCAGGGTGAGGGAGAAGAGATGGATTTGCGAAAATTCGGCTCACAGGGGCAGCAACGAAGTGCGGCCCTTGCCGTGAAACTATCGGAATTTTCGCTGATGCAGAGAGAATGCGGTGAGAATCCGGTTTTTCTTTTGGATGATGTGCTCTCAGAGCTCGATACAACCAGACAGAAACAGCTCTTAAAGAGCATTCAGAATGTGCAGACCGTTTTGACGAGTACAGGAATGGATAACTTGTTGCAGGATGGCTTTCAAATTGACAAGAAATTCCTGGTGAGAACAGGAACGGTGACAGAGGTATCAGAGGAGGAAAGTGCATGAGCGAAGAATACAATGCAGATCAAATTCAGGTGTTGGAAGGTCTGGAGGCAGTCCGGAAAAGACCTGGTATGTACATAGGATCGACCTCTTCGCGTGGATTGCATCACCTCGTATATGAAATTGTGGATAATTCGGTCGATGAAGCACTGGCCGGTTATTGCAGTGAGATTGAAGTGACTGTTCACAGAGACAATTCGGTGACGGTCAAAGACAACGGACGCGGCATTCCGGTCGATATTCAAAAGAAAATGGGACTGCCCGCGATTGAAGTGGTCTTTACGGTGTTGCATGCGGGCGGAAAATTCGGCGGCGGAGGTTATAAGGTTTCCGGCGGTCTGCATGGCGTCGGTGCTTCTGTTGTGAATGCGCTCTCTACTTGGCTAAAAGTAAAGGTATATCGCAACGGAAAGTGCTACGAAGAAGAGTTTGCGCGCGGAAAGACAACGGTTCCGCTTCATGTGGTCGAAGAAGTAAGTACAGAGTTACACGGCACGGAAGTTCATTTTTTATCGGATCCGGAGATTTTTGAGACGACGGTATATGATTATGAGACCTTGCGTGTGCGTCTCCGGGAGACAGCTTTCCTGACCAAGAACTTAAAAATCACACTCCGCGATGAGCGTAATGACGGAAAAAAAGACTGCTTTCACTTCGAGGGCGGCATCCGTGAATTTGTGCAATATTTAAATCGCGGTAAGGAAGTGCTCTATGAGCAGATTATCGACTGCGAGGACAAGCGGGAAGGTGTGATGGTCGAAGTCGCGATGCAGCACAACGACGGCTTCAATGAAAATATATTCACATTCGTGAATAACATCAATACGCCGGAAGGTGGCACACATCTGACCGGATTTAAGAATGCCATCACGAAGACATTTAACGATTACGCGCGGAACCGGAAGCTCTTAAAGGACAATGAGGAAAATCTGAGCGGCGAGGATCTCCGGGAGGGGCTCACGGCCATTGTCTCTGTCAAGGTGGAGAATCCGCAGTTTGAAGGACAGACCAAGCAAAAACTTGGAAATTCCGAAGTGACGGGTGCAGTCAGCTCTGTGCTCAGTGAGCAGCTCACCTATTTTCTGGAGCAGAATCCTGCCGTGGCAAAGCAGATTTGTGACAAGGCAATTCTTGCCCAGCGTGCGCGCGCGGCAGCCAGAAAGGCGCGTGATCTGACACGCAGAAAATCCGCACTGGACGGCGTGGCGCTGCCCGGTAAGCTCGCAGACTGTTCCAGTAAAAATCCGGAGGAGTGCGAGATCTTTATCGTCGAGGGAGATTCGGCAGGTGGCTCCGCAAAGACGGCTAGAGACCGGAAGACCCAAGCGATTTTGCCGTTGCGCGGAAAAATCCTCAATGTGGAAAAGGCGAGAATGGACCGCGTCTACAGCAATGCAGAAATTAAGGCGATGATTACCGCCTTCGGTGCCGGTATTCACGAGGACTTTGACCTTGCAAAACTGCGTTACCACAAGATTATCATCATGACCGATGCCGATGTCGATGGTGCACATATTGCAACCCTAATGCTGACCTTCATTTACCGCTTTATGCCGGAACTCATTCAGGAGGGCTATGTCTACCTGGCGCAGCCGCCGCTCTACAAGCTGGAAAAGGGCAAGCGAATCTGGTACGCATACTCGGATGAGGAATTGAATCAGATTTTACAGGAAGTCGGCAGAGACGACAGCAATAAGATTCAGCGCTATAAGGGACTCGGAGAAATGGATGCGGAACAGCTCTGGGAGACGACGATGGATCCGGAGCGGCGCGTTCTGCTCCGCGTCAGCATGGATGAAGATGCCCGCTCGGAACTGGAACTCACGTTTACGACTTTGATGGGAGATCAGGTGGAGCCGCGACGGGAATTCATCGAGAACAATGCAAAATATGTGAAAAATCTTGATATTTGACGAAACGGGGGCCATGAATGGAACCAAATGTATTTGATCAGATCAAAGAGGTTGATCTGAAAAAGACAATGGAGAAGTCGTACATCGACTATGCAATGTCTGTCATTGCGGCGCGGGCGTTGCCGGATGTGAGAGACGGCCTGAAGCCGGTGCAACGACGTATCCTGTATTCCATGTTCGAATTGAACAACGGACCGGACAAAGCCCACAGAAAGTGTGCGCGTATCGTCGGTGACACCATGGGTAAATATCACCCGCACGGTGACTCATCAATTTACGGCGCTCTTGTCAATATGGCACAGGAATGGGCCATGCGGAATTGTCTGGTCGACGGACACGGAAATTTCGGATCCATTGATGGCGACGGCGCGGCGGCTATGCGATATACCGAGGCAAGACTCTCCCATATTGCGATGGAGATGATTGCCGACATCAACAAGGACACAGTAGACTTTGTTCCGAATTTTGATGAGACGGAGCAGGAGCCTGTGGTGTTGCCGAGCCGTTTTCCGAATTTATTGGTCAACGGTGCACAGGGTATTGCGGTCGGTATGGCGACCAATATACCGCCGCATAATCTGCGGGAGATTGTCGGCGCCGTCGACTGTATCATTGACAACAGAATCGCAGACCGAGATACCGCGCTGGAAGAAGTGATGGCCCGTGTCAAGGGACCGGATTTTCCGACCGGTGCTACGATACTCGGAAAGAGCGGTGTACTGGAGGCATACCGGACCGGAAGAGGAAAAATTCGTGTTCGTGCCGTGACTAATATCGAACCGATGCAGAACGGAAAGCATCGCATTGTGGTCTCGGAGCTTCCCTACCTGGTCAACAAGGCGAGACTCATTGAGAAAATTGCGGATTTGGTGCGTGACAAGCGCGTGGATGGCATTACGGATCTTCGCGATGAGTCAAACCGAGAGGGAATGCGGATTGTCATTGAACTCAGAAAAGATGTGAATCCGCAGATTGTACTGAATCGTCTGTTGAAACATACGCAGCTTGAGGACACCTTTGGTGTCATCATGCTCGCACTGGTTAACAATGAGCCCAGAGTTTTGAATCTTCTGCAGATGCTGGAACACTACCTCGAGCACCAGAAGGATGTGGTGACGCGGAGAACTCGGTATGATTTAAATAAGGCGGAGGAGAGAGCGCATATTTTACAGGGACTTTTGATTGCCCTGGATCATATCGACGAAGTTATCCACATCATTCGGGAGAGCCGGAGCGTAGCACTGGCAAAGCAAAACCTGATGGAGCGGTTTGGGCTGACAGAGGTGCAGGCGCAGGCCATTGTCGACATGCGCCTGCGTGCGCTAACCGGCTTGGAGCGCGAGAAGCTGGAAGCGGAATATCGTGAGCTTGAAAAAAAGATTGCTTACTATAAGAGTATTCTGGCAGATGAGAAAAAGTTGCTTGCGGTCATCAAAGAGGAGATTGATCTCATCGCGGAAAAATACGGGGATGACAGAAGAACCGGTTTTGGTATCAGTGACGAGATGGAAGCAGAGGATTTGATTCCGGATGAGACTGTTATCGTTGCGATGACAAACCGAGGCTATATCAAGCGGATGAATCCGGATTATTTCCGGAATCAGGCACGCGGCGGCAAGGGAATCCGGGGCATGCAGACCATCGATGACGACTTCATCATGGATCTTCTGATGACGAGCACGCATCGCCCCATTGATTTCTTTACCAACAAGGGCAGACTCTACCGGATGAAGGTCTATCAGATTTCGGATGCGAGCAGAACAGCGCGCGGCACCGCAATTGTGAATCTTTTGCAACTGCAACCGGAAGAGAAGGTCACGGCCATGATTTCCTATAGAAAAAAGACAGAGGCTAAGTATCTCTTCATGGCGACAAAGCAGGGTATGGTGAAAAAGACGGAGCTTCGGGCGTACGAGACAGTGCGGAGCAACGGGCTGGCTGCCATTGCCTTGCGGGAAGAGGATGAACTGATCGGCGTCAAGGCGAGCAGAGGAACGGAAGAAGTGCTTCTGGTGACGCAAAACGGTCAGAGCATACTCTTTTCGGAGGAGACGGTTCGTGTCACAGGCAGAAATTCGTTCGGTGTCAAAGGAATTTCTCTGCGCGAGGGCGATGCGGTGGTCGCAATGCAGCTCACTGCCGAGGGGGATGAACTGTTGACAGTCAGTGCCTACGGCATGGGAAAAAGGACCGAACTCTCGGAATTTCATGCGCAGAACCGCGGCGGCTATGGAAATCTCTGCCATAAGCTGACAGAAAAGACGGGCCAACTGGTCGGTGCGAAACTGGTGCGAGAAGAACAGGAAATGTTGTTGATCACCAATATGGGTGTCATTATTCGTATCTCGGTCAGTGATATCTCCAAGTACGGCCGTCTGGCGTCCGGTGTCAAACTGATGAATATCGAGAGAGACGGAGAAGAAGAAATCCGCATCGCAGGGATCGCAAAATTCAAAGAGAACATGAGTGCTGTACAGGAGAATGAGGGCGAGGCGGAACCCAACGAAGACAGTGAAGATATAGAAAGTAACAAATAAGAAACAACAAGATATAGAAGGAAAAAACAAATTGCTGCGCTTCGGAAAAAGTGCTTGAAAAAGATTCAAAAAATAGCTTTTATCCGTTGACAGATGGTGAAAACATCCGTTATAATAGCGTAGCAATTTGTTTCTGGAGAAATACTCAAGAGGCCGAAGAGGCCCCCCTGCTAAGGGGGTAGGTCGGGTAATACCGGCGCGAGGGTTCAAATCCCTCTTTCTCCGCTTGAGCCACCCTGAAAAACTTTTATTAAAAAGTGTTGACAGGAGAAACTCAAAGTGATAAAGTAAGGGAGTTACGCCCGAAGGGGCGTTACGACCTGAAAGAACCTTGAAAATCAAAGATCAGACAGTACAAACAACCCTGAAATCTCTGTGA
>ERZ773051.97-NODE-97-length-71637-cov-8.066721_pt1 | contig 71637 bp, 63 predicted proteins | sample MGYA00580631_ERZ773051 | MGnify/ENA primary metagenome ERZ773051 (study PRJEB29015, sample SAMEA2738137) | human oral metagenome | biome: human oral; feature: human-associated habitat; material: saliva | place: China | collected 2204 ... | reverse complement strand
GCGACCGCCGCCGCCGCCGCTTGCGCCGCCGGACAGGTTGCCGTTCGTGATCTGGTTGTAGTGGTTGTAACGCGGATTCAGGGTGTTGTCATAGCGACGAATCGTGTCGAGCAAATCGTCGAGTGCCTGCTGCAACTCTGCCGCCGTAGCTCTCGGGCCGGTCTTCTCAAAGACTGCGATTGCGTCGTTGATGCCCGTGTGTACACCCGGGACACCGTTAATCAGCGCTGCGGTCTCCTTCCGCTTCAGGAAGAAGTCATCGGAGAGCTTCAGTGCCTTCTTAATCGCATCCTCGAGGCCGTTTCTCGTATCGTCGACAACCTGCCGGTTATCTTCCCAGTAGCCGTAGACAATGGTGCGCTTCTTAATCGGCGCCGTGTCGTCATACTGCTTGAACTTGTCAGCCTTGCGGCTCCAGCCCTTCCAGTCGTATTCCACGCCGGTTGCCGGATCCGTCTGGTGCGTCGCCGCGCCGGTCGGCTCGTTGTTCGTGACCGTGTTGTACTGCGTCGTATAGTCGGAGTCGGACGGCGAATCGCCCTTTCTGACCGGGAAGCTGTACTGCGGCCACGGTGCCATGGTGTCTCTGTTGTTAATCCAAGTCACCTTGTATGCCTTCGAGTAGGTCAGATAGTACTTGACGCCCTCTTCGGCCGTGAACTGGAACAGACCGCCGCTCGCATAGACATCCGCCGGCGTCAAGGTCTGCGGGAGGAAGTTGCCCGGGTTCGACGGGTCTTCGCGGAGCAGCTGGTAGTCAAGGTTATTCACATCTTCCTTGTCGAGCTGCACATAGGTGTTGAAGGTTGCAGTGGACGCCGTTGCGCGCGGCACAAGTCTGCCGTTGACATAGCGCTCAATGTTGGTCTGGACCTCCCAGGCTGCCGTGAAGGCATCCGGGTGGTTTGCCGCATCGACATTCGCCGTGTCGTTCTTCAGCGCCGTCGCAACCGAAGACGGCACATTCTTCTTGTTGTAGACAACCTTGTAGCTCACGTCCGCGTGGTTCACATTCATGAGCACCTGGTCGTCCGGTGTGGTGAGATAGTTCTCGAGACCCGGAATCGCATTCGGATCCAGTGCCATCTCGCCCGGGTTGCCGCCGCGAACCTCATCCGTGACCGGCGCATTGCCGTTCAGGTTACGGTTATAGTAAGCGGTCAGAACCACATTGGTGTCAGGCATGGTGAAGGTCAGGGTTGCATTGCCGAGCTGGCTGTTGATGCCCGGAATCACACCGGTCGTGACTCTCCACGTCTTGAAGGTCTCGCCTGCGCTGTTCGTCGCCGGTGCGGTCAGGACCACTGCCTCGTCCTTGTGCGCCTCGTCGAAGTAGTTCGTGTTGATTGCATTGCCGTTGACGGTCGTGATTTCACTCTCGCCGTCCGTCGTCGTGATGCTGAACTTCGGCACATCAATCTCGCCGCCCGGATCCATGACGACAACCGTGCCGTCCGGAAGCTTCTGCAGCGGGGTAATGTCATTTCTGCCGTGCGGTCTTGCGACGACCGTGTACGGCTTGTTCGGTGTCAGACCGCTGAACGTGATTCTGCCCGGCGTGCCTGCCTGCCAGCCGTCCGCCTGGGTCTCCGGTGTTGTCACGACATTGCCGTTCTCATCAATCAATGCGTAGTCCGCATCTCTGTCAGCCGGGTCAATCGTGAGGTTCACCTTCGTCTCATCGTTCGGATCATAGGTAATCTGCTTGTTCGTGTCGACTGCCGGCACATGTGCGGGGCTCGGCGCACTGATCGGTGCCGGGACATTCGAGATGTCGTCGCCGACCTGAGCCGTGTTATCGCCCTCTGCCTCGTAGACCTGATAGGTCGTGCCGGGTGTCAGGTTGTTAAAGTAGGTTCTGCCTGCCGGGTTGCCGTCTTCGACGCCCACAACCTTGCCGTCGGGATCCACGACAATGTACTTGTAGCCGGGCTTCGTGTCGTAAGCCGTCACAACGCCCTTACCCTGGGTGTCAAGGCTGCCGCCCGCATCCACCGGGTGCACCGGAAGACCGAAGACCACCGGATCCGGCGTGAACTTGATGAGATAGGTCTCACCGTTTGCAATGGCGTCCGTTGCCGCCATCAGGTGGCTGTCGGAGCTTCTCACAAAGCCCTTGCGGATGTAGTTGACCTCGCCGGTGTAGCTGCTTGCAGCCGGTTCCACCTGTGCCCAGGTCTTGTCCTTCCAGGTGTGAAGCGTGGTCGGAACACCGGCGTTCCAGGTCACATGGCTGTCAAACGGTCCGAAGTTAATATCTACCCACCAAGCCGGATCTTCCTTGAATGCCGCTACCAGATTCTCGCCGCCCTGGAAGCGATCCGTATCCTGGAGGAGATGCTCACTACCGTCCATGACGCGGTTGTTGTTCGTATCCACGAACCAGCCGTCCAGCATGTAATGGTAGTCGTTTGCGGTCACAATCGGCAGCAAACGCTTTGCCTTGAGATCCGCGTAAGTGTAACCCTGACCTGCGCCGTTGTCCTTCAGCACACTCACCTTGAAGGAGTTCGTGCCGTTTGCCTGGACATCCGGGGAAACCTGCTTGGTCGGGTCGTCTGCCGGTGCCATATTGTCGGAGCTCAGGGTTCCGAGTTCAGTGCCGCCGACAGCATCCTTGCCGCTGTAGAACTGGATATTGCCCCATGCGCTCGGATCTCTCGTGTAGCTGTAGGTGAGCTTCAGATCGGTCGTCGGCATCTTCGCCTTGTAGTGCTTGGTTGCCGTATTGAAGGTCGTGGTCTCACCTGCGACCACTGCGCCGACCGGGTTGTCGCTGTGCGTGCTGAAGATGTACCCGTAGCTCTGCGGCATCGTGAGCGCATCGCCCTCGACCACATCATCGGTCGCGTGACCCGTCACCGTCGCCGGGACAATGTTCTTCAGGAGACTGTCGACTGTGCCGAGATCCTCTTGCGCAACCGTGAATTCCTGTCCCATGCCGGCACCGGTATAGTAATAAGTAATTTCCACATCCTGGTTCGGCATCACACCGTTGTAGTTGCCGAGTGCATCCGCACTGCCGGTCAACGCATTGGTGAGCGGGTTCGGATCGGCGCTGTTTGCCGTATTGCCGTGATCCACCGTCAGGCGATCATAGCTATACCCTACTACATTGACTGCATGTGCTACAACCGGCTGTTCCGGCTTCACCATCGTGGTCGTCGTCGGTGCGACCGTCGTGCCGGAAGCGGTCTTATGATTGACTTTCAGCTGGAAGCCCGGGTGGGACGGATCCACACGATAGCGCCAGGTAATTGCTGCATCCTGACCCGGGAACTGACCTGTGAAGTTTCCGTAGGTTGCCGTACCGGCCACATTGTCGAAGGTGCCGAACGGCGCCGCTGCGGTCTGATTGCTAAACTGATAGGTCGCCGGATTCGTGAAGGAATCTGCCGGTGCCCAGACATAGCCCGGAACCTCCTTGCGGTTACCGTTCAGCGTATCCTCGACCGAGTATGCCGACGGAACCGTCGTGGTCTGGAAGACAATGCTGCCGTCACTGTTCTCATAGGAAGTCGTGTAACCGAACTTGATGCCGTGGTTGACCGAATAAATCGCATCGTAAACCTCCGGCGTCGTCGGGAAGGTTGTCGGAATCGACATTGCGGGCGCAACCGGGCTCACGCCGCGCTTATTCCAACCAAGGAAGTTATAACCGTACTTGACAACAGTCGGCGGTATTGCGTTGGTCGGATTACCGGCGAGACCGCTGAGTGGAGCCGGTGTCGGCGTGCCGCCCTTGGCATCGAAAGTAATCGTGCTGTTCTCCCGCACATACTTGTAAGTCACAACAATGTTCTGCTTCGGCATGAAACCGGTGACTTTACCAAGATCCGGACTCGTCGCCGTATTGTCCAGCGTAAGTTTAGCTGTTCCGCCGGAAGGAACCACCTCATCCGTCTCGACACTCGAGAGTTTATAAGATGTCGGGGTAACTGTCGGCTTCGGTTCATTGACAGCTTCACCTGCCGCAAGATTTTTGACTGCACGGTTTTCAGCGCCCGGCACCGTATTGCCTTGTGCATCCTGGTACTTGAATGTAATCGTGTAACCAGCTCTGCGAAGTGCCGCATTGTCTGCGGCCGTCTTAGACTCTACAACCGATGTGCCATAGGTCTCGTCCTGATCAGCTTTGAAGAAGTTACTGAACGGAGTCACACCGCTTGCGCTTACACCGCTGCCGAGTTCAGCGAAGTTCTTTTCCTGCGCTGCGGTCGGTGTCCCTGTCCCTGAGAACGGACTGGGGAGATCGTTACTCGTTCCGACAGCCAGTTTCGAGATACCGATGCTCGAACCTGCTATACTCTGCATCACGGAAATCTTCTTATTGGCAGCGACAAACACATTACTCTTATTGCCGTCTGCATCCTTGTTTCCGCTAACCGTAATGACAGAGCCGCCGCTCTGTTTGCTACCCGCAAGGACAAAGTGACCGCTGGCAAAGTTGATTGCACCCTTGCCCTGCTTTTCGGAGCCCGAGGTTTTCACAGGAGCGGGTGTCTCATTATTTCTGACTGTTGAGCCATGCTCCATGTGAAGCGTTCCGCCTACAATATCGATGGCCGCAGCAGAGTTGTAATCGTTCGTCTTTGCATTCTCCACCACTGCATCCTCGCCAAGGCGGAGAGTTCCATCCTCTACGGAAATCAGAGGCTTCGTGCGAGTCACCGCTGCCTTGTTGCCGCTCAGATGCAATTTCTCAATGGTGTACTTTCCGCTACCCGTCTGCTTAAACAGCGGGCTCCCCGGATTAGCAGCCACAATCTCCACTGTCGGCCCCGTATAGGGAACTGCCATCGCCTGATGCTCATAATCTGTCGTTGCGATGGCAACATCTGTGCCGCTTCCGCCGTCCAGATTTACCGGCGCACCATCGTAATCCATGATATAAATAAAGCCCTTTTTACCATGGAGCTTATCCACTGCGTGTTGCAGTGTCTTGAACGGACTCTGGTAGGTTCCATTGTTGCTGTCGTTACCACCGGAAGAGGAGACATAGTAAGACGTTGCCTTGACCAGAAATGCCACTCTTCTGTGAACCGTCTCATACGGATTCAGGTTGAATTTCCAAGAATAGGACAGACCCGAATCATCGCCCCCAAAGAAAGTCGCCGTATTTCCCGTAAACATGTAATCCCAGTACTGCCAATACCTGCCTACATAGGTCTTGTCCGGCGGAGTGAGTCCCAAATCGCTGTCGTTCAACACAAGATCCAGCGTCTCAAGGCTTGAGCGATTGACCATGTGGAAACTGCGTCCGGTCCAATAGACATTGGCCAAGTCATCGCCCTTGATTTTCGTATCACTACCGGATCCCATAAAGAACGTTCTGGGTCCCGTTCCCGTCGTATCATGGACATAGTAATCGACGATCACATGCTTGTTGTCCAATGCCTTGGAAACCTTCATCCGGTACTCGATTCCCAAATCACGATTCTTCAAGCCGGTCGGCTGCGAAGCATCCGGATAAGTCATAACCACACCATTGTGCGGCGGATCCGGTTTCACAACCGTATAGCCAGCAAGCGGCAGACTGTAATTATGTGCTGAGGGAGGTGCCGCATTCAAGGTATCAGCCTTGACAATCCAGGTTCCGTAACCGGCAAGGTTGTACGTTGTATCGATAGTCGCATTGCCGTAATTCGTCTCGCCGGTGTTCAGACCCTTGATGTCAAAGCGATGCGTGTAAGTACTATCACCCTCGCTAGAAGCTCCTATTGCACTCTTCCACGTAAATGCCATGGCTTCGGTTGCGCCGCTGTCGTTTGCCCCTGTCAAATCACCGGGCGCCGGCTGCAACTCCGTCGCATATGCATTCTTCACGCCCAGCCCGCTGACTGCGAGGCCAAAGACCATGAGGAAGGCGAGGAGCTGTGCAAGGGCTCTCCGAAGGATGCCGCGGAGAGAATTCTTGTTGCTACTCATATCTTTCTGTCACGCTCCCTTCTTAGTTCGGATCTGCGATAAAGAGTGCCAGGTCATCCGGCACATCGTTCTTCGTCACAGTCGTGTTCGGGCCGGCAATCAGGCCGCGCGCGAAGTGGTCGCGCTCGCTTCTGTCGTAGTGATAGAAGCCCGCACCCGCACTGCCGCTGTTTCTCCAGCGCGGTGCGTCCTCGTCGCCGGAGAAGCCGATGAACTCGCCGTTGTAGACCAGAATGTAGCCGTCACCGGTGTTCAGCACGCGTCTGCCACTCACAATCTTGCCGTTCTTGTCGACGACAAAGAAACGGTACTGCGGCGTGCCGAGCGTGCCGCTGTTCTGAACGACAATGCCGTAGCCTGCCTCTTCCGGTGCATCCAGGCGAAGGCCGTTGATATAGAACTTGTTGTCCTTCTTCTGGAGATAGTTGCGGTTGCCGTAAGCCTTGCCGCTCGGTGCGAACGCAAAGGTTCTCGGGCCGTCCGCAAGCTCCACCGTAATTTCCTTGCCCGCCTGCATAGAGCCGTCGTTCATCTCATCCGGCGAGAAGAGGTACAAATCCGCCTTCTCGATACCGTACATATTGCCCTCGATGAAGTCCTTTGCGCTCCAGGCGTCCACATCGTACTGCGCGACAAATTCGCTCTTCGAGCGGTCAAAGAGGACAAAGCCCGTCTGCATGCGGCCGATGCCGTCGAAGGCATACTCGCGGCTGCCGACCTTCAGAATCTTGTTGCGGTACGCTCTGCCCTTCGAGTCGGTTCTCCACCAGGAACTCTCGAGATCCAGGTTCTCGTTCTCATCGAGGTTTGCCGACGGATACATCCAGAGCCACTTGTTCTTCATCAGCGGGCCGCCGTCGTAGCCGTCATAGTAGCGCACGCGCTCATCGGCGGTCGGGTTGGAGCGGACCGCGTTCGAGATGCTCGCGACCTTGTCCCACCACTCGATCATGACACCCTTCTCGTCGAAGCCGTAGGTCGCGCCGTTGATGTCGCGCTGGAACGGCTGCTCGCCCGCACGGCTCCGGTACTTCTTCGAGTCCGCGCCGAAGTAGAACCACATCTTCTCGTAGTCCTCGTAGCTGCGCCCCGTCACCTCACTCGTGAGGTGGGAACCCCAGTCGTAGTAGAGCCAGCGGTTCGTATAGAGCGCACCGTCGGCATCCGCGTAGTAGCGCGCGTTGACGAACGGATCCTCGTCGCTGAGGACATTTCCCTCCTCGTCAATCCAGCCGGTCAGCATGTTGCCGTTCTCATCGAACGCATAATACTGGCCGTCGATCTCCTTGCGGAAACCCTTGCCCTTCGCGCGATAGCCCTTGCCGTCGGCACCGAAGTAGTGCCAGCCGCCGTCGCCGTAATCGCCGGCAGGATCGCTCTCGTGGTCAATGAAGACCCAGGCATTTTTTGCCATGCGGCCGTCCTGGTCGACATAGTAGTCCGACCCGCCGTAGGAGAAAATGCGGTTCTTCAGAAGAACCCCGGAGTCGCCAAGGTAGAACCAATCTTCCTTCGACTTCTTGAAGGCATTGGTCACCGGCTGATCCTCCCGGTTCAGGTACTGCCACTCGTCTCCGACTTTGTTCCAACCTTCAACTGCATAGGCTGTCACGGTCGGAAAGAGGCAAGCAGCAGCTGCCGCCAGCAGAAACGCTCTGGCTGCTTTGACATGTTTCGTTTGTTTCATGTCCCTCCCCTTTCTCTCTGCACTGCCGGGTAAGTCTCTCGACTTTCCCCGCAGAAGGTTGCTGAGCCCCCTTCTGCACATTAATATTTTCTTAATCAATGTATCACGACTGCCCGTTTCTGTCTATAGATGTTCTGACAAGCGGGGATGTTTTTTCGATTTTCGTGATTTTTCCTATTTATTCTCCAGGGCTAACTGTTGTTTTATCTTAGTTTTATCCTAATTTTTCCGTTTTACTGGTAGTATTTTACAAGCCCTGATAGCAGACTTGTCTTGCCCACTATTCTCTTCGAAATACAGGTGCCATTTTTTCGTTTTCCCTCTTTTTTGCGCCGCTTGGGCGCGCTTACGGCTTTTCTTTTTGGGCATTCTGGCTTACACTACTAGAAAAGATTGAGAGAGGAGTTTTAAGAATGGCTAAATTATTGGGAAGACTTGCACGCCTCGCACTGGTCGCGGGCGCTGCGGCTGCAGCTGTCTCCTACTACCGCCAGTACAGCGAGTTCCACCGCGATCTGGACGAGGAATTCCACGACTACGAAGAGGACGGCGAGAGCGACCGCGCCTCGCACACCGAGACGCCGAACCGGAACTATGTCTCGCTGAACGCAAACCGCGGTGAGTTCACGGCGGCGGCCCAAAACACGCTGGAAGCGGCGAAGGGCATGGTCACAAGTGCCGCAGGCATGTTAAAGGATGTCGGTAACATTCTCGCCGACAACCTGCAGGCGGCTACCGGCGAGAAGACCGCGGAAGCACAGGCGACGGCAAAGGCCGCAGTCGAGACCGTGCGGGAGACCGCCGCAGCAGCCGCGGAAGATGCCGAAGCGGCCGCAGACAGCGCGGCGGAGGCAATCACTTCCGAGAACATTCTCGCGAAGTCCTATGCCGCAGCCGGCAGCAGCGCAAAGCGCGCCACCGAGATTACGGAGGAAGAATAAAACAAAGCGCGCCGCAGAGAGGTTAGTGCCTCTCGCGGCGCGGTTTTCTTTTTTTACATTCCGACCGATCAACCCATGTCGATCCGGCATGGATGAATCACTGCCCGGTTTTGCTCTCGTTTTGTCCCGTCACACCATATCCCTTCCAAACGCTATATGCCCTCTAAATTGAAGTCCGGGAGAAAGCGACTGCCCTTGCTGTCCGCCTCCTGGATATAGCCGTTCCGGAAGCCGCATTCCAAAAAGTATGCCTCCGCCCGCGCTCTCTCCCTTCCGGTCAGCGCGCGGTTCAGTTCCGGAAAACGCGTCCGGATAAAAGGCGTGTATTGAAACATGAGGCTCACATACTGCTCTGTCCCAAACAGCGCTGCGATGTCATCCAGAACCGCAAAGCTGTTTTTTAAGTGCAGCGGCAGCACGAGATGCCGTATCATCACCCCGCGGACTGCCTTTCCTTCTTTATTTAATGTGAGGTTGCCGCTCTGCCGGTACATTTCTTGCAGAGCTGCCCGCGCAACCGCCGGATAATCCGCCGCTCCGGAAAAACGTGCGGCGAGCGCACTGTCCGCGTACTTGTAGTCCGGCAGCCAGACATCGACCAAGCCTTCCAGCTCCCGCAGCACTTCGACCCGCTCATAGCCGGAGGTGTTATAGAGCACCGGCACGTTCGGGCGGTAGAGCCGCAAGGCCTTCCTGATCTCCGTGACCCAGGGCGTCGGCGTCACGAGGTTTATATTGTTCGCGCCCTTCTCCTCAAGTTCCCGGAAAATATCCGAAAGCCGCGCTGCTGTGAGCTCCCTGCCGTAGCGCTCGCGGCTGATTTTATGGTTCTGGCAGAAGACACAGTACAAATTACAACCCGAAAAAAAGACTGTGCCGGAGCCCTCCGCGCCGCTGATACAGGGTTCCTCGCCGAAGTGGAGCGCCGCGCGCGCCGCAAAAAGCCGGGCGCCGCATCCGCAGGCACCCGGCTTCTCTTCTCGATTGACGCGACAGAGTCTCGGACAAAGCTCACAGGAGCGCAAGTCCAAATCTATCATAAATGACTCTTCTTTCCTTCTCAGAAATCGCAGGTTGCGCCAAAGCTTTGACGCAACAAGTGCTTTGCTTTTACGCTCATCTCTTTCCGCCTCAGAGCTTAAAGCTGCTCTTCAGCGAGACAATGCGGTTAAAGACAAGACTGTCCGGGCGGGAATCCTTAGAATCCACGCAGAAGAAACCATTTCTCACAAACTGGTAGCTGTCATAGGCCTTGGCGCCGTCAAAGTTCGGCTCCAGTTTGCAGTCCTTTAAGATAATACGGGAATTCGGATTCAGGTTCAGGTTACCGTTTTCGTCGAGCTTGCCCTTCTCCTCATCGACCAGGTTCTCGTAGAGGCGGCACTCGGCATTGACTGCGGTCGAAGCATTGACCCAGTGAATGGTACCCTTCACCTTTCTGCCCTCAAAGCCCGTGCCGCTCTTGGTCTCCGGGTCATAGGTGCAGTGCACGGCAACTACCTTGCCGGTTTCATCTTTGTCGACGCCGACGCACTTCACGAAGTAAGCGCCCATGAGGCGCACTTCGTTGCCCGGGAACAGGCGGAAGTACTTCTTCGGCGGTTCCTCGCGGAAGTCGTCCTCCTCAATCCAGAGTTCTCTGCCGAACGGAATCACGCGGCTGCCGAGATCCGGATTCTCGAGGTTATTCGGCATCACGAGGTCCTCGGTCTGTCCCTCCGGATAGTTGTCGATGATCAGCTTGAGGGGCTTTAACACCGCCATCATCCGCGCGCGCGAGAGCTTTAAGTCCTCGCGGATGCAGTACTCGAGCATCGCGGAGTCCACCGAAGAATTTGCCTTCGAGACGCCGACCAGTTCCACAAAGCGCTTAATCGACTCCGGTGTGTAGCCGCGGCGGCGCAGCGCCGCAATCGAGACCAGACGCGGGTCGTCCCAGCCGTCCACAATGCCGTCCTCAACGAGCTTCTTAATATAGCGCTTGCCGGTCACGACATTCGTGAGATAGAGCTTGGCAAACTCAATCTGGCGCGGCGGCTCCGGGAACTCACACTCATTCACGACCCAGTCATAGAGCGGGCGATGATCCTCGAACTCCAGCGTGCAGATGGAGTGCGTAATCTTCTCGACCGCGTCCTCAATGGGATGCGCGAAGTCATACATCGGGTAGATGCACCACTTGTCACCGGTGTTCTGGTGGGAGAGGTGCGCAATGCGGTAGATAACCGGGTCCCGCATGTTGATATTCGGAGACGCCATGTCAATTTTCGCGCGGAGTACTTTCTCGCCGTCCGCGTACTTGCCCTCGCGCATCTCCTCGAAGAGCTTTAAGTTCTCCTCGACCGAGCGGTTCCGGTAGGGGCTCTCCTTGCCGGGCGTATTGAAATCGCCGCGGTACTCGCGAATCTGGTCGGCAGTCAGATCACAGACAAAGGCCTTGCCCTTCTTAATCAGCTTGACCGCGCACTCATACATTGTCTCAAAGTAGTCGGAGGCAAAGAAGATGCGATTATCAAACTTTGCGCCGAGCCACTCGACATCCGCGCGGATGGACTCCACAAACTCCCACTTCTCCTTGGTCGGGTTCGTGTCATCGTAGCGGAGGTTAAAGAGGCCGTGATACTCCTCCGCAAGACCGTAATTCAAGAGAATCGACTTTGCGTGCCCGATGTGCAGGTAGCCGTTCGGCTCCGGTGGGAAGCGCGTCTGAACATGCGAATATCTCCCCGATGCCAGATCCTTGTCAATCTCATTCTCGATGAAGTTCTTCTCGCGGCGCTCGCCGCCCGCTGCTTCCTCTGTTGCCGCTTCCATTGCTTTCTTGTCCTCGCTCATGGGGCGTCTCCTCTCTTATTTTGTGACATTCACGGCGCTGAGCCGATAGCCCGCGTCGGTCTTGGTGAAAATCATATTCGGCCTGCCGCCGTCCGCCGAGACGACCAGATTGCCGTCGGCCGCCTGTATCGTTAAGAGATCGGCGTGCAGGACAGATGCGCAGAACGCATCGGTGAAAATCTGCTCTGCCGTGTACTTCTGTGACAACTCGTCCTTGTTGTCGACCTCATTGCCGGACGCGAGTCCGAGATACAGCGGGTAGGTCGCCATGCCGGCAAGTGCGTCCAAGTTCTTGTCCCGGACCGCGAGCAGCGCCTGTCCGACTGTGTAGAGCGCGTCCTTGTCGCCGAGTGCCGTCGCCTCATCGGCCGCGGCACTGAGCTGAAAGGTTCCGTCTTTGGTCTTGCCGAGCAAGCGTATGCCCTCGCCCGGCACAATGCCGTTTGCCAGTCTCGTGAGGTCAGGCTTCTCGGCGGCGTCCTCGCCGGTCGCGATATAAACAAGCCCCTGCTTCTTATTCTGCAGCGTAAAGCCGTTCATCGACGCCTCGAGCACCACGCCGTCGAGCGTCTCTTCCGCTTCCGCCGCCGTACTTGTCGCTGTGCTCTCTTCGCTCACACTCTCCGTGCCGGGCACCGCGCTGTTCGTCGCCTCTTTGCTCTTTTTCTGTCCGCAGCCCGCAAAGAGCAGCAGAGAAACAGAGAGTAAAAGAATCGCTATCCCTTTTTCCCGTCGCATGCAGAACCTCCTCAGAACTTCCGGAAGCGTTCGTAGCGCTGGTTTGCGAGTTCCTCGCGACTCATTGCGCCGTAGCGGCCGATAAAGTCGAGAAGCTCGGGTTCCAGTTCCCGCGCGATGTCGCGGATATTTTCAAAGGTCGCCGGTTCTTTCTCCGGGATAATCTTTTCGATGACGCCGAGCTCCAGAAGATCCCTGGAAGTCAGGCGCATATTTTCCGCGGCGCGCTCTGCCTGCTTGCCGTCGCGATACAGAATCGCGGCAAAGCCCTCCGGCGACAAAATCGAGTAGACCGCATTCTCCATCATCCAGACTTCGTTTGCCGTCGCGACGCCGAGTGCGCCGCCGCTCGAACCCTCGCCGATGATAATCGAGAGAATCGGGGTCTTCAGCGCTGCCATCTTCTGCAGATTCTCGGCAATCGCCTGGCCCTGACCTCTTTCCTCCGCGCCGATGCCGCAGTAGGCACCCGGCGTGTCCACAAAGCAGATGACGGGGCGTTTGAAGCGCTCGGCCTGTTTCATGAGGCGAAGTGCCTTCCGGTAGCCCTCGGGATTCGGCATTGCGAAGTTTCTTCTCTTGTTCTCGAGGAAATCTCTGCCCTTCTGAATGCCGATCACCGTGACCGGAATGCCGTGGAACGAAGCGATACCGCCGATTACGGCCTCATCGTCCCCGAAGCAGCGGTCGCCGTGGAGTTCCATAAAGTCCGGAAACAGCGCGTCGATGTAATCCTTCGCGTGCGCTCTGTCCTTTGCGCGGGACAGTTTGACTGTCTCCCAGGCGCTCCGCACCGTGTCCGCGGGCAGATCCGTGCGCGCCGCTTCGTCGCTCTCTTCCTCTCTCTGTCCGAGCGCGAAGCGCTGCAGATTCTGAATGGCCGAAGCCGCCGCCTGCAGAAATCCCGGCGCCTTCTGCGCCTTCACTTCCGCCGCCGTTCCCTCGTTGACATGCTCGGTCGTCTCAAATTCAACGGCTTCCACCGCCTCTTCCGCCGAGAGCTCGGCAGCACCGCGCACATGGAGACGCAGAATGTGTGCAAGCACGGCTCTCTGGTCGCGCCGCGGCACAATCGCATCCGTGAAGCCGTGCTTTAAGAGAAACTCCGAGCGCTGGAAGCCCTCCGGAAGCTTGCCGCCTATGGTCTGCTGAATCACGCGGGCACCGGTGAAGCCGATCAGTGCGCCCGGCTCCGCGAGAATAATGTCGCCGAGCATCGCGTAACTTGCGGTCACACCGCCCATGGTCGGATCGGTCAGCACCGAGATGAAGAGTTGGCCGCTCTCCTGCAGTCTGCCGAGTGCCTCCGAGGTCTTGACCATCTGCATGAGGGAGATGATGCCCTCCTGCATTCTTGCGCCGCCCGAGCAGGCGTAGAGAATCACCGGGAGCTTTTCCTCCGCGGCGCGCTCTGCCATGCGCGCAATTTTTTCGCCCAGGTTGTGGCCCATCGAGCTCATCAAAAAGCGCGCGTCGCAGACACCGATCGCGACCGGAATGCCGTCGATCGTAATTTTTCCGGTCACGACCGCCTCATTGAGGCCCGTAGTCTCCTTGACTTCCCAGAGCTTCTGCTCGTAGTCCGGGAAATCGAGCGGGTTCACGACCGGGAGTTCCTGATTCCACTCCTCGAAACTGCCGGGATCCGCGAGCAGCTTGATTCTGCGCTTCGCATGAATGCGGACCAGCGTGCCGCAACTCGGGCAGGCAAAGTCATTGGCCCGCACTTCCTGCACGCTGTGCACCGCACCGCACTTTTTGCACTTCCACTGCTTTACTTCCGGTTCTGCTTCCGTCGTATTTCGCTTGAAAAAATCGATGCGCATTTTTCCCCTGTCACTTTCCGAGGATAAAGGTGAGTTCTGCTTCCACCGCCTTCTCATCCTCTACGTATGCCGTCGCCTTGCCTTTGCCGACAGGCCCCTTCACCTTCTCAATTTCACAGACGAGTCTCAGCCGGTCGCCCGGCACGACTTTCCGCCGAAAGCGCGCGTGGTCCACCGCGCCGAAGTAGGCTGTCTTCCCCGCATTTTCTTCCTGCGAGAGAATCGCAACCGCACCGGTCTGCGCGAGTGCCTCGATAATCAGGACGCCCGGCATGACCGGTTCTCCCGGAAAGTGTCCCCGGAAGTAAGATTCGTCAAAACTCACTGCCTTATAGCCCTCGGCGCGCACGCCGGGCTCCAGTTCCGTGATGCAGTCGATCAGCAGAAACGGATGCCGGTGCGGCAGTATCTTCTCGATTTCTTGGATGCCAAGCTTTACCTGCATGTCACGCCTCGTACTTTCTCATGATGATAGACGCATTGTGACCGCCGAAGCCGAGCGAGTTGCTGAGCGCCGCGCGCACCTGCATGGAACGCCCCTTGCCCTTCACATAGTCGAGGTCGCACTCGGGATCATCGACCGCGAGACCTGCAGTCTCATGGACAAAGTCCTCCTGCACGCTCTTTGCGAGCACCACGGCCTCGACGCCGCCCGCCGCGCCGAGCAGGTGACCGATCATCGACTTTGTGGAGCTGACCGCGAGCTTATCGGCCGCCGCGCCGAACGCGCTCCGGATTGCAATCGTCTCCGAGAGATCGTTTAAGTGCGTGGATGTGCCGTGCGCGTTGATATAGTCGATGTCCTCCGGCTTGAGACCCGCATCGCGGAGCGCAAAGCGCATTGCCTCGGCCGCACCCGAGCCGTCCTCGAGCGGAGATGTGATATGGTTTGCGTCACAGGTCGCGCCGTAGCCCGCCATCTCGGCATAAATCTTCGCACCGCGCTTCAGGGCGTGCTCCAGTTCCTCGAGCACCAGAATGCCCGCGCCCTCGCCGATTACGAAGCCGTTCCGCTCCTTGTCAAACGGAATCGAAGCGCGCTTCGGGTCCTCCGAAGTGCTGAGCGCCGTGAGCTGCATGAAACCCGCCACACCGATCGGTGTGATGCAGGCCTCCGTGCCGCCCGCGAGCATGATGTCCGCATCGCCGTGCGCGATCGTGCGGAACGCCTCGCCCACGTTATGTGTGCCGGAAGCACAGGCCGTCACAATGTTGATGTTCTTGCCCTTCAGCCCGCACTGGATTGCGACATTGCCCGCCGCCATGTTGCTGATCATCATCGGGACAAACAGCGGATTGACCATGTTCGGCCCCTTGGTAACCATGCGGTTATACTCGCGCTCCACCGACTGCAGAGAGCCGATGCCCGAACCGATTGCGCAGCCCGCCATATAGGGATCTTCTTTCGTGAGATCCAGGCCGCTGTCCGCAAGCGCCTCTTTTGCCGCCGCGACGGCAAACTGCGAAAAACGCTCCATGCGGCGCGCCGATTTCACGTCCATAAAATCTGCCGCCTTGAAGTCCTTGACTTCGGCGGCAAGTTTCACTTTGAACTTCTCCGTGTCGAACTGGGTGATGCGGTCAATTCCGACCTGCCCCGCTTTCAGCGAGTTCCAAAACGCCTCCGCGCCGATGCCGATTGCCGTCACAGCGCCGAGTCCGGTCACAACCACTCTTCTCTTTTCCATGTATTGCGTTCTCCTGCAAAGCCGCGTTGCCTGGTTTCAAAGAACGGCGGAAACTCTTAAATAGAGAGTCCGCCGTCAACGGACAGAACCTGTCCGGTAATATAGGAAGCCTCGTCTCCCGCAAGGAAAGCGACGGCTGCTGCCACATCGTCCGCGCTGCCCATGCGCCCCAGCGGAACGCCCGAGAGAATTGCCTCTTTTGATTTGTCACTGAGCACCGCCGTCATGTCGGTGTCAATAAAGCCCGGTGCCACCGCATTGACGGTGATGCCTCTGCTACCGAGCTCACGCGCCGCGGTCTTGGTCATGCCGACAAGGCCTGCCTTTGCCGCCGCGTAATTCATCTGTCCCGCGTTGCCGTGAAGCCCCGAGTAGGAGGAAATGTTGACAATGCGACCGCTCTTCTGACGGAGCATCTTCTTTGCCGCCTGCTGCATACAGAAATAAGCGCCGTAGAGATTGGTCTTTAAGACCTCGTCAAACTGCGCCTCCTTCATGCCAATCAGGAGACCGTCGCGGGTGATGCCGGCATTGTTCACGAGAATGTCAATCCGGTTCTCTTTCGATAGCACTTCCTCGAACATGCGGAGCACATCCGCCTCCTCGCTCACATTCGCCTGAATCAAAAATGCCTTGCCGCCCGCCGCTTCGATTTCCGCTCGCACTTCCTCGGCCTTTGCCTCGGAGCCGTTGTAGTTTAACGCCACCACAGCGCCGAGAGAGGCGAGGCGCACGGCAATGGCTCTGCCGATGCCGCGCGACGCGCCGGTGACCAGCGCTACCTTACCACTCAAATCGCTCATACCTTCGAAAGATCCTCCATGGTCTCAATGTTCACGACCGTTGCCGCTCTGTCAATCTTCTTCACAAAGCCTGCGAGCGTCTTGCCCGGACCCAGCTCATAGAAGGTATCCACGCCCGCCGATAGCATATTGCGGATGCTCTGCTCAAAGCGCACCGAACTGTAGACCTGTTCGGTCAAAAGCGCTCTGACCTTCGCCGCATCCTCGACCTTGTCGCCGGTCACATTCGCGTAATACGGAATGCGAAGCGGATGAATCTCTGTCTCCGCAAGCACCTTGCCGAGCTCCTCGCCGGCTTCTCTCAGAAGGCCGGAGTGGAAGGGACCGCTCACATTCAGCATGAGCACGCGCTTCACGCCTCTCGCCTTGAGGGCCTCCGCCGCTGCTTCGACCGCCTCTTTCTTCCCCGAAATGACAATCTGTCCCGGGCAGTTGTAATTGGCAATCCAGACTTCCGGAATGTCCGAAAGCGTCTCCTCAATCAGCGCCGCCTCCGCGCCGAGCACCGCCGCCATTGCGCCGATACCGGCCGGGACCGCCGCTTCCATGAGTTCGCCGCGCCGCGCAACCACGCGAATGGCATCCCGCTCCGAGAGCGCGCCCGCCGCATAGAGAGCCTCGTACTCGCCGAGACTTAAGCCTGCCGCCGTGTCCGGCGTAAGACCGTGCTTTTCAACCACTTTCAGAATCGCAATGCCGGTCGTGACCATCGCAGGCTGGGTGTACTGCGTCAAATTCAGCTTCTCGTTTTCTTCAAAACAGAGCGCCTTCATATCGTAGCCGAGAATCTCCGAGGCCTCCTCGAAGACCGCGCGCGCATCGGCATCGGCCTCGTAAAAGCTCTGCCCCATGCCGATTTTCTGTGCGCCCTGTCCCGGAAACAAAAATGCCTTCTTAGACAAAGTCCGCCGCCTTTCTCGCGAGCTCATGACACTCGCGCATCATGTCCTCAATAATCTCCCGACATGGCTTGATGTCCTGAATGAGACCCGCAATCTGTCCTGCCATGACCGTGCCGCGAATCACATCGCCCTCCTGCACAGCCTTCCGAAGCGAACCCAGAGTCAGGTACTCGAGCTCTTCAAAGCTCTTGCCCTCTGCCTCAAGGCGTGTGTACTCGCGCGTCATGTCATTCCGGAGACTGCGCACCGGGTGACCGTAGGTTCTGCCCGTCACCGTGCTGTCAATATCCTTCGCCTTCACAATGCGGTTCTTATAGGCCTCGCTCACGACTGCCTCGGTGCTCGCGACAAAGCGCGTGCCGATCTGCACACCCGATGCGCCGAGCATGAAAGCCGCCATCATGCCTCTGCCGTCGGCAATGCCGCCCGCGCCGATGACCGGAATCTTCACGGCGTCCACGACCTGCGGGAGCAGGGTCATCGTAGTCGCCTCGCCGATGTGACCGCCGGACTCCGTGCCCTCCGCGACCACGGCATCCGCGCCGAGGCGTTCCATGATGCGAGCCTGCGCGACCGAAGCGACCACCGGAATGACCTTGATGCCCGCCTTTTTCCAGTCGTCCATGTATTTGCTCGGCATACCGGCACCGGTCGTCACAACCTTGACGCCCTCTTCTATCACAACGCGCGCAACATCGTCCGCGTGAGGCGACATCAACATGACATTGACGCCGACCGGTGCGTCCGTGAGGCGCTTTGCGTCGCGGAGCATATCGCGAATCACTTCTCCGGGCGCGCTCGCACCGCCGATGAGGCCGAGGCCGCCTGCCTCACTCACCGCCGCCGCGAGATGCTGCTCGGCGACCCACGCCATCCCACCCTGAATGATGGGATAGCGTATGCCGAGGAGCTCTGTCACTCTTGTGTTCATTCCTCGACGCCCTTGTCCTTCAGGTACTTCATGACATCGCCGACCGTGTTGAGCTTCTCAAGATCCTCGCTCGGAATCTCAACCTTGAACTCATCCTCCATTGCCATGACGAGCTGGAACAAATCCAGGGAATCCGCGCCGAGATCGTCCTTGAAGGAAGTCTCCTCGGTGATGCTGTTCTCGTCTGCGCTGAGCTGCTCTGCGATCATCTGCTTTACCTTTTCAAACATGTCATTCTCCTTTGCTGGGACAAGCTAATTGACACTTGTCATTGCTTTGTCAATATTGTTCACTACTTTTTTAACCGATTCTCTGCCCTACGTCAATAGCGTATCCGTCAATACCGTATCACGGTCGCACCCCAGGTGAGACCGCCGCCAAAACCGGAGAGCACCAGAATATCGCCCCGTTTTAACTTGCCCTCGCGGTTCAGGCGGTCAAACAGGGTCGGGATGCTGCCCGCCGAGGTGTTGGCCGTATCCGAGAGGTTCATCGGGAATTTTTCGAGCGGCTCGCCGAGGTGCTTCGCGACCGCCTCAATGATGCGGGAGTTCGCCTGGTGCAACACATAGGCGCTCACATCCTTTTTGTCGACGCCCGCGTTTTGCAGTGCCTCCTCAATGCAGAGCGGCACGGTGCGAACCGCAAAGCGGAACACTTCCTGCCCGTTCATGTGCAGGAAATGGTTGTCCGGGTCCGTACGACCGGTGAGGTTGTGCCCCTTCACGCCGTCCGCGCCGAGCGCGGAGCCGAGGATATCGCCCTTCGTCTCATCCTCCGTCGCTTCGAGCACCACTGCACCGACCGCGTCGCCGAAAAGCACGCAGGTGGTTCTGTCCTGCCAGTCGATATAGCGGGTCACGAGGTCGCCGCCGATTACCAGCGCCTTCTTTGCCAGTCCGGTCTTCATGAGGCCTTCCGCCGTCCGGAGCGAGTAGAGAAAGCCCGAGCAGGCCGCGTTAATATCAAAGGCGACCGCATTCACCGCGCCGATTTCCGCCTGAATCCGGCAGGCTGCGCTCGGCGTCACATTGCCGTCCGTGCAGGTGCCGACGATGATGAGGCCGATTTCCTCGGCGGGGACGCCGGCCATTTCGAGAGCCCGCTCCGCAGCCTCCTTGCCGAGGCTCTCGACGCTCTCCGTCTCATCGGCGACATGCCGCTGCCGTATGCCGGTGCGGGAATAAATCCACTCGTCGCTCGTCTCAATGATCTTTGCGAGATCATCATTCGTCACTACTTTTTTCGGCAGGGCGGAACCCGTGCCGGAAATCCAGAGCTGCATGCGTCACCTTACGCTTTCTGAAGCGACGGGTGCGCGCTCCGGTATGCTTTTTCGCAGGCGGGGCAACGTCCGCAAATTTTCAAGTAGTCGAGCTTCTCCTGCTGTTCGTATTCATTCCCCTCAACCTCTGCCGTCGCAATGTGACCGCAACCGTACAGAATGGTATGTTTTGCCATGTTACATCCTTCTTTCTATCTTGCCCTGTTTGCCTGCCTTTGCCGCGAAAAATGTTGCCATCCGCCTCAGATTCTCGCGACGCCCGTGCGTCTTGCCGCATCCGCGACAGCCTTTGCAACCACTTCCTTGACGCGCGGATCGAAGGCCTTCGGGATGATATTGTTCTCATTGACTTCATCGTCCGAAATCAGATTTGCGATTGCGACCGCCGCCGCCATCTTCATCTCCTCGTTGATGTCCTTCGCGCGGACATCGAACGCACCGCGGAACAGACCCGGGAACACGAGCACGTTGTTGATCTGGTTCGGGAAGTCCGATCTGCCGGTCGAGATGACCTTTGCGCCGCCCTTCTTCGCCTCGTCCGGGAAAATTTCCGGCGTCGGGTTTGCGCAGGCAAAGATGATAGCATCCTTGTTCATGCTCCGCACCATCTCTTCGGTGACCATGTTCGGGCCGGAGAAGCCGAGGAAGATGTCTGCGCCGACCAGTGCGTCCTTCAGGGTGCCGGTCTTATGATCCAGGTTTGTGACCTCGAGCATTTCCTTCTGCGCCCAGTTGAGATCCTTCGAGTTCTCGGTCATGATGCCCTCGCGGTTGCAGAGTGTCAGGTTCTTAAAGCCGTAGGAGAGCAAGAGCTTCGAGACCGCAATGCCGGCGCTACCCGGGCCGTTCACGACGACCTTAACCTTCTCCTTGTCCTTGCCGACCACCTTCAATGCATTGATGAGACCCGAGAGCACCACGATTGCCGTGCCGTGCTGGTCGTCGTGGAAAATCGGAATATCGCACTTCTCCTTCAGCTTCCGCTCGATTTCAAAGCAGCGCGGCGCCGCAATATCCTCGAGGTTTACACCGCCGAAGGAACCGGAGAGCAGGTAAATCGTATTGACAATCTCGTCCACGTCCTTGGACTTGATGCAGAGCGGGAATGCATCCACATCGCCGAATGCCTTGAAGAGCACACACTTGCCCTCCATGACCGGCATGCCTGCCTCCGGGCCGATGTCGCCGAGGCCCAGAACCGCCGTGCCGTCTGTCACGACCGCGCACAGATTCCAGCGTCTCGTGAGTTCATAGGACTTGTTCACGTCCTTCTGAATCTCCAGACAAGGCTCAGCAACACCCGGCGTATAAGCGAGCGATAAATCTTCCGAGGTCTTGACCGGAATGTCCGTGATAACTTTGATCTTACCCCTCCACTCGTAATGCTTTTTCAGTGATTCCTCTGCGTAGTTCATGTTATCCTCCTGTCTCTGCAATGCCGGGCAACGACACAAACCCGTATGGGGAAATCATACACAAAATAACAAGTCTTTTCAAGAATAAGCGCCCTCCCCGCACTGCGATTCCGTCCGCTCCGCGCAGGGCTTCAATGTCTTTATTAAGCTTCCCTTAATTTTAGCCGGTGCTTCCATATCGTAATGAACATCTACCGGCTTCCGTCAAAAAAGACTTGCTAATTTAAGCCTGTCCTGTGGTAGAATCGGCCTGTCACTCACTGTAACTGTCTCGGGGCGCACAGCGCCCTTTCGGAGTGTTCTATGAAATTTTATTCCTATGAGTTCCTGCTCCGTCGCAATGTCGGCATGAACCGCGTTCAGCTGGTCATTGCAGCCGTTCTGTTTCTGGTGCTGCTCTTCAACGGCATACGCTACTTTAAGAACAAGCAGATTTCCCGTTACCGGGAACTCGCGCTGATTGCCCTGCTCCTCTTAATTACCATGGGACTCCTGCAGATTAACCGCTACCGGGAAATGCAGGCGAGTGGCCAGCGGGCGGAACTCGCAATCCACTCGGTGGAACGCATCGCAAAAGAACTGAATGTCCCCGCGGAAGAGGTTTTCCTCAACGCGACGGAATTTTCCGGAAATCCCATCATTTTTGCGGAAGGCAAGTACTACCGTGTGCTCTTCATTAATGACACAAGCTGCAATCTGGAACCCATAGAACTGCTCGGCACGGAACCGGAATTCATCCGGGAATAAAGTGCCCGCTCTCACGCATCGCCTGCGAGGATTTTGATTATGTTTTCTTTTTTCAGTAACTTTTATTTTCTCGTCGCAATCAAGCTCTTGATCGGTCTTCTCTCCCTCTCCTTTGTCATCAACATCAGCGGAAAGGGAAACCTTGCGCCCTCGAACGCCTCCGACCAGATTCAGAATTATGTACTCGGTGGTATCATCGGCGGCACCATCTACAACAGCGCCATCACCGTGCTGCAGTACATTCTGATTTTGCTCCTCTGGTGCATTGTGATCCTGAGTCTCAAGTGGGTCAAGACCAACAACCGCTTCATAGGCCGGCTACTGGACGGCCAGCCCCTGGTGCTTGTGAACCACGGCAAACTGAACATCGCGAATTGCCGCCGCGCCGGCCTCTCCGCGCACGACCTCTCCTTCAAGCTCCGCGCAGCGGGCTACTATTACTGGGAGGATTTGCAGCGCGTTGTCGTTGAGCAGGACGGCAAGCTCTTAATCATCCCTTACGGCGAAGAAAATCCGAAATATCCGCTGGTCACCGACGGGCAGATTCAGACGGATATTCTGGAAATCATCGGCAAGGACGATGCCTGGCTCACGGAGGCCCTTGCCAATATGGGCTACCGCGATCTGAGCCGCATCTTTCTCGTCGAATACCGCGACGGAAAACTCCTGGTTTCCGCATTCTAAGCTTGTGCTATGGGCCCGAATATGGTACAATTTATGCCTATTCGGGGATGTACCGGTTTCGACAGGGACCGTGCAGCCGGTGAAGCTATCCGCATGCGGTGCGTTAAACGGCAAACTTAAATACAAACGCTAACGAAAATTTAGCATACGCAGCCTAAGGGCTTGCCGTCCGACCTGAAGCACTCACACTCCGGGACCCGGGCGTCGACATTGTGAGAAACGACTTGCGTTAAGCTTTGCGCGCAAGGGCGTAACATGAAGCTACTGAAACCGCGAGGGCGTCCGCTCCCGCGCGGCAGAGGGAATGTCAAAGAGCTGACTATGATAGTAGAAGAACGGGGAATCGGTTTTTGGACACGGGTTCGACTCCCGTCATCTCCAGTCAAGTATTCACATCCGAACTCGGTGTTTTTCGTGAAGCACTGTTTCGGATTCGTGTTCACAACAAAGAGCGCGGATCTACGCCGGAAACGGTGCGGATGCGCGCTCTTTTTATAACAGACTCGAGAAAGGAGCGCTTTATGCCCGAGAAGCTAAATCTGTCTTTCGATTTTGACGCGGGTGCAAATAAGAACACCGAAAAAATCTGTGAAGATCTGTTCTACACCGAGCGCAATATGGCACACTTGCGCCGCGGCATCACTGCCCTAAATGCAGGGAAAGGTAAAGAGCACGAAGTGTTAGCGGCTGAGGACAACGGCGCTATTCCGAATGAAGACCGCCCCCGGCGATAAGGAGGATTTAAAATGGAACTGCTGCTTGTATCCTATCTTGCCGGAACAAAAACAATCACGGCGAACTATCTTTCCAAACTGTCTTCCAAGACAATTACGTTTATTCCCACAGCCGGAAATGTGGAGCCCTATACCGGTTTTATTGACGAGGGGATTGCGATGCTGGAGGACTTAGGCTATCAGCTGCAGATGCTCGATATCTCCAAATTCGAAGAACCTGTGCTGATACAGGAACTGGAGAGCGCAGCCTGTGTCTGCATATCCGGCGGCAATACCTTTTATCTCTTGCAGGAGTTAAAAAAGAAGCATCTCACAGAGCTTCTCGCGCGCCGCATCCGGGAGGGCATGTTCTATATCGGCGAATCCGCAGGCGCAATCATCGCCGCACCCAATATTGAATACAATCAAATTATGGACGACAAAACCCTTGCGCCCGACCTCACGGATTATTCGGCCCTGTCTGTATTTGACCACTCCGTTCTTCCGCATTTGGGAGAATTTCCCTTCGAGACAAGCTCCCGTGAAACCCTGGAACGCTACCGAAATTCATTGAAGCTGATTCCGCTCAACAATCACGAGGCAGTCTTGGTAAACGATCGGGGGTATACCATACTGCGCGAAACAAGCCCTGAAGGGAAAGCTCTATGACGCCGTTAGAACTCATGCAATCTATGCAGCCCTATCACAACAGCTACGAAGGCACACCTGCTCATCTGCAGGACAAGGCAAAACAGCTTTGCTGGGAATACAATCAGACTTCGCCCCGGGCGTGTGAAAAGTCCTCTTCTTACCAACGGCATCTGGTAAAAAGGGGACTTTTTAAGCACGATTCTTTACAGATTATGGCGAATCGTCTCATGGCTTCCGGAGAAAGTCTACACAAGGTCGAAAACACGCCAACTCTTCCGCAGTTAGCTCCCGACACGTTTCATCCGGCGTCAACGGCCGCTCTTCTAGTGCTTTCAACATATCCTTCTGCTTTTTGGTCAGAGGTTTCTTTATGTCAATCTCTCTTTGAATCATGGTAGGCTCTCCTTTCTTCATTTGTCGCTTTTCTCACCTATTATACTTCCCTGTAGTTTACCCTTAAATTCTAGCCGGCGCAAATTACAAAGAAGAGGACAGCCCCTGTGCTGTCCTCTTCTTTCACTGAAATACTCGATACGCAAGCCAAGCCCAGAGTAAGAGGGCAAGCGGCACAAGTATGCGAAACTTCCACTTTTGCGTCTTGTGACGAAAGAAATTCATGCCAAAGAACGCCCCCGGCGCGCCGCCGAGAAAGGCGCTGAGTAAGAGCGTGCGCTCCGAAATGCGCCAGGTATGACGGCGGGACTTTTCTTTGTCAAAACCGAAGAGCAAAAAGCTCATGAGACTCAGTGCAGCCACCCAGAGCAGAAAAATGCTCTGTTCCGTGTTCAAGTGCATGCCTCTCTCCTCCTGTCCTCTGCTTCTCTCCTGTTATACCGACTTCCTGCGTCTTCTATCTCCCGGCTCTATTCTTTCCCGTTCGTCAGAGCCCTGCGTATGCTGTCCGGAATCAAACTTCCTCGTAAGTCCCGGGTTCCCGGGCAAAGAAATAGTTTGTCTCGGTAGAAAGTTCGTCCCGGAAGGCATAGCCGCTACGCGAAAAGTGCTTCAACTGCTCCGGTCCCTCCGCGCCTATCTCCGCGAGATAGCGAACCATCTCCCCGCGCGCCATCTTGGCATAGACACCCTTCTGGACTACTTTGCCGCCCAGAAGTTCTCCGAACACGCAGGTAATAAAGCGATCCTCCGGCTGTAAATACGCCTCGATTGCCTTCGAATACTCCTTCGAGGCGAGGTTGATGATGACACCGCTCTCATCCCGCACGGCGCGGTACAGCTTATCGCCCCAGAAGGCGTAGAGGTTCTTGTGACCTGCGACGGCGGCCTTTGCCTGCATTTCCAGGCGATAGGGCAGCACGGCGTCCATCGGCCGCAACACGCCGTAAAAGCCGGACAGAATGCAGAGTCTCTCCTCCAGATAGGTGAGTGCCGCGTCTTCGAGCACTTCCGGCGCCATGTATTGGTACTGAATGCCCTCGTAGGCAAGAAGCGCGGGTGTGTCCGCCTCCCGAAGCATCATCTCCGCGAGGCGGGCAACATTTTCCGCGGTCAGCTTGTCATTGCAACCCCAGAGCGCCTTCAACTCCGGATACGAGCGCGCCCTGAGCCAGGTGAGCAATTCCTCGGTCTCCGAAAGATATTGCGGCAGATGTCGGGGCGCTATACTGTCTCGCTGCACGCGCATCTTTTTCGCCGGGGAGATGAGTATCTTCATGCGAGTTCTCCGAGCATATCCGCCGGATTTTCGGCGGGTTTCACCTTTTCAAAGCCTTTCACGATGATGCCCTGCTCGTCAATCAGATAGGTAGTCCGGACAACACCCATCGAGACCTTGCCGTACATCTTCTTTTCTTTCCAGACATCGTAGGCCTGAATTACCGTCTTTTCGGGATCCGAGAGCAACACAAACGGCAGTCCGTACTTTTCCTCAAACTTCTTGTGCGAGGCAACGCTGTCCTTGCTGATGCCGAGCACTGCTGCACCCTTCTCGCGAAACTGCGGGTAGAGCTGCGCAAACGCGCAGGCCTGCTTCGTGCAGCCGGCCGTCATATCCTTCGGGTAAAAATAGAGGATGACCTTCTGTCCCCTGTAGTCCGAGAGCTTGCGCAGCTCTCCGTTCTGATCCGGCAGTGTAAAATCGGGTGCTTTGGTTCCGTTTGCTAACATTTCATTCTCCTTTCCATGCCTCCACAATTTCAGCAAACAGTTCTTTAGGTTCTACTTCCAGTGCCGTTGCGAATTTAAATAGTAACTCAATACTTATCAAGTTTTTTCCATTTTCGATATTGATTAAATGGCGTTCTGAAATCCAATCTTCACCTCCAAAGTAATTGATCGAGATCCATTCAATGAACCGCTGACGATTTTTTCCAACATTATTACTTAAACCTTCTCTCTTCCTCCTTAACAGCTCTCCTACTCGGATTAGTCGCTCATCATATTTCTCTCTCCGTGTCTTATCTCTTCTAGTTGTCATACACACCCTAAAAATATGAACCATGGTTCATTGTTTTAACTCAGCTGCGATGCTATGGTATAACTACCAGCTGGTAACCACTTAAACGGCAACAAAACTGCCATGATTATGTTATCGATTTCCTAAGAAGAGATCAAGATCCAGAAAGGAGAAAAAATGGATCCAAAACAGAACAAATTTCAGTTTTCAGTTGAAGCAATTAGAACGCTGTCATCCCCCTACTCTACAGACAACGATAGCGAGACTATATACTACTTACTCGTCGATATGGCTAAGTTACCTGGAAATCTTCCGTGTGACGTTAATCCACGTGAGCCCAAAATGACTACCAATGTCGCGAAACGCTTGCTTAAAGCGGTTACAGAGCCGGAAACCGACTTCTATATCAACAATCGTGGTATTGTAATTGCCGCCAAGTCTCTTAAGTTTAACAGCAATGATTCCACAGTTACTATTGACCTCGGAAATCAAAGCGACGAAAACGATCGCTATAGCTATGGAATACTGGACGGCGGACATACCTATCGCGCAATAATAACTCAACGCGAACAGATTCCTTCCAACATCAAGAAGTTTGTACGTTTGGAAGTCATAACTAATGTACAGAATATTACACGGCTCTCAGATGCGCGTAACACCTCTGTACAAGTCTCCGATATTGCCCTCTTCAATCTTGATGACAACTTTGCGGATGTACAAGCTGCAATCGCAAAAGAACCTTATCATGATAAAATTGCATACAAGGACAATGCTCCGGAACCCATTCACATTTCTGAATTGATTCGGCTCATGTATGCCTTCGATATTGACAAATATCCTGATGACAAGGCCGCTCCCATTCAGAGTTATTCCGGAGTCGCACAGGTATTCAAGCATTATCAGTCTGCGTACGATAGTCCGTTTTATAAAGCCTTGACTAAGGAGCTTCCTACGTTAGTCCGCCTTTATGACACAATTGAGGCTACTCTCCCGGAGAAATATACGACTTACAAAAAGCAGTCGTCAGGCGTCCAAAACCCTCGTTTTGGTAGTGTCCGCGGCATTATCCCTAAGGACAATAGTTCCACCAAGTTCTTATCTACCAAAACCAACTATTTAATCTCCAACGGTTATATCTTCCCAATTTTCGGTGCATTTCGTAGTCTGCTTCGTTATTATGAGGAGACCAATGAGAAGACCGGTGAGAAGACCGGTAGAGTCAGCTGGATTTTTGATCCCATCAGTATTTGGAATACCGTCGGGGATTCTCTTGCACAAAACACCTTTGAGACTAATGCAAATCCGCAACTGGCCGGAAAGGACAGACAACTCTGGCTTACCAACTACCGTATTGTAGAAACTCAGAGTCTACGCCAGCAGCTCGGAAGATAATAATTTTGCTTTTTTGTTCCCTGCAAAAAGAAAGAGGCAGCCCTCGGGCTGCCTCTTCCTTGCTTTCCGGCTAAGCGGACAAAATTCCTTCCTTGCTCATCGGAATACCTCCGTTTTGCCTGGTAAACTTGTCAACCGCCTTTTCCCTATTCCGGTCAAATCCGGCAAGCGTTTTCCTCTGTCAGCACTTCAAGCTTTTCAGGTACTCCTTCTCCGCTGCCGTAATGCGGTAACTCTCCCGCGCCTTCTGTATCGCCTTATTGTGTGTCCACCGCGCAAGCCGCTTGTTTTCCAGATAGGGGATTGTTGCCTCCCACTGCTTGGCGAGCGCCGTCGCAAAGAACCAGGCGAGCATCATGTTTACATAATATTCCTCGGATTGCACCGCCGCCGGAATTTCCAAATATGCCGCATCAAAATCCGCATCCAGAAAATGCTGCATCAGCATCTCGATTCCGAAGCGGCAGGTATAGGTCTTTTCCGATTTTACCCAGATACGGATGCGCTGTAACAGCTCCTCTTTGTGCTTTGCAAAGACCTTGGGCGAAAAAATATCGCAGACCGCCCAGTTGTCTATGAGGGGCAGAAAGGCTTCTGTCTCCTCGAGGCAGCGCGCAAAGTCCTTCTCCTCTGCAATAAGGAGGGCGTGGAGCAGGTCTTCGTCATAATAGCCGTGCGGCAAAGCCCGCAAAAACTGCCGGTGTTCCGGGTCTTTATAATACCGTTTCGCAAGCTTTCTGAGTTCCGGCACCCGGACGCCGATGACGCGCTCCGCGGGAACGCCCGGTATTAACTTTTGTTGAAATGCCGCATATTCCTCGTCCCGAAGCGCAAAGAGTTCTTCTCGGATATTCATAGCTTTCCCTCCATAGGTATGCCTCTCTCACTCCCGTCACTTCTCATCCGCCTTAAGCACCATACGCACAATTCCGTAAACACCCGCATAGAGGATGCCCGCCACCGCCCAAATAATCCAGGACTCCTCCCAGTCCTGCCTCCAAGTGCTCCAGCCGATATAGATTGCGGTTGTGAGGCACCAGTACGCGGCGACAAAGGCTCCCATCTTTGCCTGTATGCGCTTTTTATTCTTGGCGTAATCCCCCGCCTGGAGTATGGTGTCGTAACTCTCTTTGACCGTGCTCACGCGAACAATCAGGTTTGCCCCCAGCGCAACCAGCGCGAGCAAGAGATCCACACAGAGAATCAAAACCAAGTCGCTTGACTCCATAACGCCCGCAACGAGGAGCGGAATCACCGCCACAATGCAGATTACGGTGCCGCTGGCAACTCCCAGCGAATAGCGACTCTCGTAATCCCGCTTCTTCTCCTTCACCATGCCGCTCACACCGTATTCGGTTTCAAATGACTCCCGCTCCAAGTACTCAAAACGGCTCAATTTATTCCGATCTATGATCTGAATGAATACGCCTACCGCCGTGAGGAGCAGCAGAACCGCCAAACCGACTGCCATCGCCGGACCTTCCGCCAAGTTGTAGTCCGGACTTTCGGTGATTCCGACAAGCAGAAGCAATGCGACCGGACTTAAGATGAACAAGCTGACCGTATTCGCGAGTCGGGGCGCTGTCTCCCGCTTTGCGTCCAAAAACGCATTGGCCTCCTCCATGCTCACCCGACGCAGCGGACTGTCTGCCTCGCTCCCGAATGTTTCGACCACGTCCCGGTTTTCCTTCTCCAGCTCATCCTTCAGAAGGTAATCCGTGCTCACGCCGAAGAGCTCGGCCATCTGAATGACCTTTTTGAGATCCGGCACCGAACCCGCGCTCTCCCATTTGGAGACCGACTGCCTCGACACACCGAGCTGTTCGGCCAGTTCCTCCTGGGACCACCCGTTCTTCTTTCTCTCGTCTATAATCTTATCCGCCAAAATCATGTCTGTTCTCCTTCCGTTTTTGATAGCTCAAGCATGCCATTTTGCGCGCTTGCAGGCTACCAAAGCGGCTTGTCAATTTGTCAAACGGGGGTTGCGTTTCGCTTGCAGCGTGAGTTGACGTCACACCTTCTTCCCGATTCTCTGTTCCGCCGAATGAAGCTGCGATAAAACGACAGACGACGGCTCATGGGAGCGGTCGCTCACTTTTCGTTTTCGAGGAGTTCCGCAATTTTCTCATACGTATTTCCGTTTCGTATGGTGATTTCCCTGTAGAACGCTTGCTTCATCAGCTTTTTATGATAAATCGTTTTCAGGTACTCCGCCTCATCGTATTTGCCCCAGAATACCGCGTGCCGCCCCAGGTGCACAACTTCGTTGTACAGAGCGGCTTCTTCGACAAAGTTCCGTATCTTATCCGCGTCCGTACCGCAGGAGTAGAACAAAACATCTCTTCTCGCCATCTCCCCGTGCCACCATGCGGGCAAGGCTTCCCGCTCTTCCAAGTATTCCTCTTTTGTGAGCAGGGCAAAGGGGATAGAAAAATCATAGTTTGTTTCCAACAGCGCTCTGATTTTCGAGATGCAACTCTCTTTCGCTTCCTCACTGCCGAAAAAGAGATTCCCGCTGTTAATGTAAGAGCCCACCTCTTCAAACCCGGCGTCCGTGAGCAAGGTGCTTAATTCACGCATCACCACTTTGTTCTTGCCGCCTACATTGACACCGCGCAGTAAAAGAATGTATCGCAAGGAAAGACCCTCCCGGAAATCGGCTTCTGTTTTCGCTGACTTAATACGGTTATAGCATACTTTGATTTCGCTTGATACCTTTCGTCAGCGCTCCATCTCCTGCGGCTCCTTCCACTTCTTAGCCCAAAAAGGAAAAAGCCCCTTTTACCGCGCTCGGTAAAGGGGACTTTTTCCTATCAAACTTATTCTTTGTCCTTGTTCAGAATGTTCTTGACACCGTCAAGCGTTCCTTCCACTGCATCCTTCACATTTCCGGCAACTTCCTTTGCCTTGGCGGATGCCTTCTCCGCCGCTTCTTCCGCTGCCTTCTTGGCATCTTCCGCGACTTCCTTTGCCTTCGCGGTCGCCTGCTCCGCAGCGCCTTCCTTCTCTGCCTTTACATCGCCGGAAATCTTACCGACGCCTTCTTTGACAGCACCCTTCAGCTGATCGATCTTATCTTCAAGAGACATAGAAATTCCTCCTTTCGTGTTGCCTTCGGTTTCTCGTTTATTTCTACAGGGCCCCAGCCTACCTGCATTGTACCCCGACTCAGCAAAATAAGCAATCGAACGCTCGTCTTGCATTTGCTATGTACTTGATATGTTTTTTCCGGCGTGTACAATAATGGTATCAAAACATGAGGAGGTTTTCGGAAATGAAACGCTATTCGTATCAAACACGCGGTGTCTGCGCAAAACAAATCAGCTTCGAACTCAAAGACAAGCGACTGCACAACGTCGTCTTCCACGGCGGATGTCCCGGCAATACCTCTGCCATCAGCAGACTGCTTGAGGGCAGGGATGCGGCCGAGGCGGTGTCTCTCCTCAGAGGAAATGATTGCGACGGCCGCGGGACCTCTTGCGCCGATCAGTTGGCAATCGCCGTGGAAGATGCCTTAAAGCAAGCGGACTCGATTGCTCCTTCGATGTAAGCCGCGCTTACTGTCTCTTATATCCGGTAATCATCGTCATGACAAAACAGAATACCGTTGCCCATGCGAAAAACTTGTGTGACTTCATATAGCCATACCTTCCTTTCTCTTTGTGCTTTACGACTGTATAAGTCAATCTTACCTTGAATCGATAGGAAATGCCAGTGCCGAAAGAGCACCGGCATTTTTTTCAGGTTCTTTTCAGTAGTCCTGTACCATTTATGCCTTCATCAATACCACAATCGTATCCGCAATTTCAGCCAACACTCTCCCGATTGTTTCTTGAAAAGCCTGCCTGTCATACAGCTCTTTGTATGCGTTATTGCAACTCCTGAAATCAATATCCTCCGCCATAAATCTCTGCCAATACCAGTATTTACTTTTGCTGCCATCACACGCAACCGGCATTAGATGGTCACGCACATACTTTTCTATAACGCCATCGCGACTCTCCGGATTCGAGTTCTTTTTTATGATTGGATTCCAGGGGGCAATACCAAAATAAAGCTGGCTTCCAATTTCAAAGCGTAGTACGATTTTAGCCCCTATCTCGGGACTGGCTGAAGGCACATTATAATTCAGACTTGGCCAGGTAAATGAATTCTTTTCGTAATAACGGATTGCCTCATCCCTGTATTCTTCATGAACAAGGTGCTTTGAATAGCCAAGTTTATCCATATGATTCTTGATGGCATCAAAGATTTCAATCATTTTTTCTGCCTTTACAGCCGCAAGAACATTCGCGATTTTTTCCGCTGCTTCGAAATTACCTCTTGAGGATGAAACTTGATTCATAACTTCCATCTCCACTTTCCCCTCCTCCTTTCCTGCCAGCTGTTTCAATATCTCCCGAAACTGCCTCAAAATCTCTCTGACAGGATAGATCTGTTCCAACGCATCCGCCTTGATACAGGTCGTCAGCCAATCAATTATTTCTTCAGCAAACGAAATGCACTGAATCTGCGTGTCTTTCAATCCGTTTTTACTGCTGTACGAAGGCTCATGTCCATCCAGGGTAAGGTAATAGATGACAACATCCGGATCATACCTGACAGCGAAGTTATAATAATCAAAGCATTGACGTTCCTGGTCTGCCGCATAAACTTTTGCCTCAATCGGAAGCATATATTTTCCTATCCTGATTAAAAGATCGATGCGCCGATCATTCTTGATGAGTACCTCTCCCGAAACCGTAGCCTTGTCATAGTCCTCGGATGTAATTTGCCGAGTCTTTGCCCATCCTAAAGTCTCCAAAAACAGCCGGAGAAAAACACTGCCTTGCCCATGGCTTCCCTTGGGATCCAACAATTCGCGAATCAAACGGCATATTTTCACTTCATCACTCAGAATTCGCTGTACTCGGAAAATATTGAATTCTCTCCCCTGTTGAAACCGCTTCGCCCTATCAGAAGCAATCAATCTACGGACATCATTCAACAGCTGATCGATGTGTTTGTCCTCATTTTGTTCCGTAGCTTCCATATTCACTCACTCCTTGTGCTTCTGATATTATGCCTGCGACTATCTTTGCAAACTTGTTTCTCTGGCTCTCCGCCTCCGACGGCTCCACACAGGGGCCGTATCATAGTGCCGGGTAAAACATGACGCTTGCATTCATTGTCCGCCAAACGGTTCTCCATTTGTCCTACTCACCATAAAATTTTATCGTTAGCTTCTGAAAGTCGCAATGCGCAGTATGATAATTCCGTCTCGAAATTGTTAGTTTGAAAAGTTATCACATGTAAATCATAGATGAAAAAGCCAATTTGTGTTACATTTACGGTAGTCTTTTTGAATACATCTCATATCATCGAATCGGTTACAGCCCTTGGCACGACCGGGAGGACGCGAATGATTTACTGTGTTGATCAACTGACAAAGTCATTTGGGAATCATACCGCACTCAGGAATCTGTGTGTTGAGATAAGCGAACCCGGAATTTACGGGATTTTGGGGCCGAACGGTGCCGGAAAAAGCACTTTTATCAAACTGATGTTAAAGATATTAACGCCAAGCTCTGGGAACATCTACTATAATGGCAAAAACATCGAGCACGCCGGAAACGATTACTTTAGGACTATCGGTGCCGTCCTTGAAGGAAATCGAAATTTGTATTGGTATATGTCTGCCAAGGAGAATTTGCGTTATTACGGACGCTTAATGGGGCTGGACGACACTGTCATTCGAAACCGGACAGAGGAATTGCTCTCTGTTATGGATTTACAGGGGCACGAGAATAAAAAAGTGGGCTATTGCTCTAGAGGAATGCAACAAAAAGTCGCCTTGATGACGGCGCTCATTCATTCTCCTAAAATTCTGTTTCTGGATGAGCCCACCTTAGGCCTGGATTTAACAACGAAGTTGAGTGTTATTTCCGAAATCCGAAGGATGTCAGAACAGGGCACGACTGTATTTCTGACGACTCACCAGATTGATGTATTGGAGCGCCTTACAAATAAACTCCTCATCTTAGAAAACGGCGTTGCCACGTATCAGGGTAGCATCGATGCTCTCGTAAATGCGCACAAGGGGCAAGAACGTACGGAATACACCCTGGCCTATACGAAAGAAGCCGTTGAGGTGCTCGCATCTCTTATTCCCTCGGAAGCAATCCGTATCCATGAAGAAAAAGGGCAAATTCACTTGAACCTTTCCGAGTCCGAGGAGGCTTTTGCGTACTCTCTTGTACAACTATGCGCAGAGAACCATATAAGAATCCTAGCTGTCACACCTGAAACGCCGACCTTGGAAGAAGTTCTCATTGCTTTTTGGAGGAATCATCATGGCTAAGATAAGGCGTTGCTTTACCGCTGAGTTGCGAAAGTACTATCTGGAAGCGAAATGCTATTATCCGGATCACATCGTCAACTTATTCGTGCTGTTTATCATGTTCATCGGTTTCTTCAAACTGTTCTCAAACTCTGCCGAACGCCCCAACTCTACATATTACATAGGCTTCGTGTATTGGTTTTACGCCAACGGCATCATCGGTGAATCTTCCATGGCCATTTCCTCCGAAAAGCAGAGCGGAACGTTTGAACAGTTGCTGATAAAGCCCACCGGTCTCTCCGGTATTTTATTTTGCAGAGCAGTCTGCTGGTTGCTGTTTCAGTCCGTCGAAATCATTTTGGTCATGTCAGCGATTCATGTGATATTTTCTATCCCCATGTCTTTTTCATGGATGGTTCTCCCCGTGTTCGCGATTACCATGTTGGGGCTCATAGGAATATCCTATTTCCTTTCGGCCTTGACACTGATTTTTACCAAAACCGCTTCGTTCATAGCCATTGCAGGCTATTTACTCTTGTTCTTTTCGGGAGTGGTCGATGGGCGCAACATTCAAAGCTTTGCCCATTATGTTATGCCGCTTTCACAGGGCATTTATATTTCACGCAGCATCATCGAAGGGAACATGGTTTCTGTTTTTGATGTCGGGCTACTCGTACTTAATTCGCTCGCCTATCTTTTCACCGGGCTATCGGCATTTCACTTTGTGATGAGACACGGCAGAAAAAAAGGTATCAGCATGGAATACTAAAAAAGAGAGCTATGCCGCTACAGCTAACACTGCCCGGCATAGCTCATTCTGTTTTTGGAGCCGAATTGCCCCTTCACAAATCAATCTCCAGCTTCTGCGATCTCGAGATTTCAACGACAAGGTTACTCCCAACAATCAGCATAGTTCCGGCCTCACATTGTACATGCAGACACTGCCGATACTGATAAAATTGTGCCGCTGCAAAGCGCTCAGGGTACACCTGTCAATTTTCCGTTTTTATGTCGGACGACTTAAAATAATCCTCTCGCCTATCTTTTCACCGATGTATCCGACAGACAGACTACAAAACTATTTTCCGAAATCGTCTGTCATTTCTCGCTCTTATGACCCGAACAATTTGCTCATATAGCAGTTCCGTGGGCCACCGATGTGCGAGGTCATGAATAACATTCATGCGTAAGCGAATCATCGGTATATGAGAGTCTGATATACCGGTAAACATCCTCCATGACTCGTCCAGATAGCCAACTTCGTCATGCATATCTTCGCGATCCCGATACGGCTCAAACAATTCGGCTCTGAGAAACGGGAGTAAGGACTGCATTTCTGTCTCATCTAAAACAAGTCCGATGCTGTGCTTCAGTTCCTGCTTTTCACCAAAGGCCTGATAGGATAGTTCTCTTTGCGGCACATTCAATAAAATCCGTGCGCTTACTCGACCGTAGAACCGACCCATATCAACTTGTACTTTAGAAAAAATAGGCATGTCCATCATCAGCATCCTTTCAGGGTAAAGGCCTTCCGTAAGGTCTTTTTGCTCTCTTCTTTTTTTCTCCTTGAAAAGTCGACCGATACTACTACTTCTGTGCTTTCTCCTTCCGGAAAATGCATTCGAATTCGGGTTCCTTATGCATTGAAATCAACCAACTTCTAAAGAATCATTTTTCTGCAAACAATACAATAATACTCTATATCAAAAATGATAAATTCTGAGTCCTCCGACTTATAGCAGCAAAAATCCGAAATCCAATCTATTTCCGGTTCTATGTTTATTTTTATCCAGAAAATATTTTCAAACTGGAAAATTGCAAGAAGATTATTATACTGAAGTTTCAGTATGGTTGTAGTGGTACAGTGATTTTGAATACCTCTGTCTGATAGATTATAAAGTCGGCAGAGGAGAAAATACATAACTTGAATATCAGACGGTCAATTACGCCTCAATCCGTTTGTCGCCTGTGATACTGCTTATATAATCGTCAATATCCTGCACGATGCAATAATCTCCCATTGTATGCAGTGATTCAAAATATTTTTTGATATACCCATAGATGCCGTACTCTTCAAAGGTCTTTGCCACCTCCGCACCGGAAAGCCCTTTGAAATGACGGTACCGTTCCATGCAATAAATCAAAAACTTGGATTCTTTGCTCATCTCTCACGCCTCCTCCGGGTAATCATAGGAGCCTGTCAGAAGTTCATCTTGATACATGGTGTACAGCGTCATCGGGCTGTAATGCCACAATTTTGATGTTTCATCCGCAAGCTCCTGATAGAGCTTGGACTGATAAAAGCGGGAAATCACTTTCTCATCGTCCACATTGCTGTTTTTTGTAATCTGTTCAATAATGGGCGGCACAATGATTGCAAGCAATGCACTGAACTGATCTTCGTTCATACAAGCTCTCTCCCTTCAAAATGCAGGTATTGCAGAGACTTCTCAGTTGCAAACACCAGCTGGTTGAATCATTTCCGAACCTTGAGCGCCGCCAGTGTTTGTTCCTTATCCAACACTCCGGTCATATACAGAGTAATGGTGCGGTACACATCATCATTTGCCACAGCACCATAAATCAGATCATGCTGCTTTCCCTGATAGCTTCCCTGACGGTTCTCAGCTACAAAATCCAGCCATGCTGCATCAGGGCTCTCAAAGCGCAGCAAACTGCACTCATCGAAAGCCACTGCTTCCTCTACAAAATAAATATTCAGCGTAGCAACTCCTGTTTTGCGACGGTCAGTAACCTTTTGAGCGAAGTTCACTGCCTGATCACGGTTGGTAGTGGTATAGAATCCAAAACCGAAGTCCAGATAGCGATTTTGCCGGATAAGTTTCGGCTGTTCTACGATAACATTGCTTCCGTAGTACAAAATCATTGCAAACGTCTCCTGTTCCTCTTAGTTCTGTTCCTTCACCAGCTTGTCTGCCGCCTCGATGTCGGAGCTCATCAAGGCGTGATGCGCACAAGCACAATCACGCATTTTTCTCCTCTGCTGACATTATAATCTATCAGGCAGAGATATTACAAATTCACTGTGCCACAACAAACTTCGATCTTGCTTACGCACCTTCTTTACAAGCCAAAAAGCGTGCCCGATTCTCCCCTCCTCGTTACCGCCATTCTCCCGCACAAAAAGAGAGATATGCTTCCTCAGATTGCTCTGAATCGGCATACCTCTCTCTATATTCATTCTCGATTGTTTAGTACAGCTTCGCGCCCGCCGGGATGTGGTTGTCCACCATGAGAAGATGAAGCTCTTCCTCCCCGTTGCGCTCGTTGACGGCAGAGAGCAACATGCCGCAGGACTCAATGCCCATCATGGGGCGCGGCGGCAGGTTCGTGATTGCAATCAGGGTCTTTCCGATTAGTTCTTCCGGCTCGTAGTAGGCGTGAATTCCGCTTAAAATCGTGCGATCTGTGCCCGTTCCGTCGTCTAAGGTAAACTGCAGGAGCTTCTTCGACTTCGGCACAGCCTTGCAGTCCTTTACCTTGACCGCGCGGAAATCGCTCTTCGAGAAGGTTTCGAAATCCACCTGATCTTCGAACAGGGGCTCAATCTTAACCCCGCTGAAATCAATCTTCTCATTCGGGGTAAAGAAGCCGCCTGCCTCTTCCGCCTTGCCTTCGCTCTCTCCATGTGCTTCTCTATTCTCGGCCTTCATGGTCGGGAGTCCATTTCAAATAATTTTTTGATGATCTGTTTCCACTTGTTATCGCAGGTTTCGTCCCAGTGCTGCCTGAAATCGCCTGTCTGTCACCATGGTTTATCGTTTACTTCATGCCATGTGCCTGTTGTGAAAATGTTGTACATCGAGTCAATTGTTACAGAGTGTTATGCTTCCCAGTTCTGCCTCCTGCCAGAATCAATCACCACATCTGCGGGCAAATCATCTGGCGGAATCGTCCTGGCGCGGCATTCTGCCAAAGACACATTCCTATTCCGTATTGCGCCTTGTGACGATTTGCTCTCCTTCATTTCTGATTATACGAGGCTGAACGGGAAATACCGAATACTTTCGTGTCAGAATTCCTGACATTGAAGGATTCCTTGATCTACTGCCTGGAAACAAGTTCATCCATCATTGCAACGACGGCATCACAAGTCTCTTCAAATTCAATCCCTGCGGCGTAGTCAAAATCCTTTCTGTAATTGTCCCACTGTCGTTTCATAACATCACTACTCTTCACAGTCCTCATGATTTCTGCATATTGCATCATAAGCTCTGAAGATCCCCTCTTGGCTGTTGTTGCTGACAAGGCTGCTTTAAGACTATCTACGTCAATATTCTCCGCCTGCAATTTGCTTAGAATATAAATGTCGTAATAATCTCTCGGTCTGGTATTCTGATTGCCTCTTGACACAACCGTTTCCAGCTTTTCAGCCAGAATTGTCGACAAATTATATGCCAGAACACGAATGCTGCGATCTTCCATCATCAGCTTATAGGAATACTCTATCTCCCGCGGTGTAATCTTATCTCCAGTCGTAATATCCAGTTTCAGCGGAACCGCCATCTTCTCATAATCAGCAGTCAATGCAACACGATAACCAGTGTACTCATCGCCTTCCCGGATTTCTCTAACACTTTTCAAGCAAAAATGAATAGCATCTTCTACAGGGACAGCAATAATGTCTTCCACCATTTTTCGTATTGCTTCTTCATTTACCGGATACCCTTTTATTGTCGCATCCATGTCCATCGTTGCTCTTGAATCAAGTCCGACCATAGACGCAATCAAAAATCCTCCTTTGATGATATAGTTGTCATGATATCTGGATAAGGAAACTCTTTCCAAAAAACGTTCCAACATATAGTTCTGAAGAACAAGTGCCGCAGAAATATTTTTATTCTTCGCAATGTTTTTTATGATTGCCTTCAACTGCATAGCGCTTTTCACAGCAACACCTCCAGATAAGATCTTAGTTTTTCTTCTACATGCAATATCGCAGCATATTCGGACAAAAGAGGAATATTTTTCTCCTTGCCTGACATATACCGCTTGTAAGCATCTGTTATCACCTGGACATCAGTATGATTTTTAGGATTTAAAACATCACACAATGTCCGCTCAGCTGAATAGGCTTTCACCTTATGGCCACTTGGTGTGAATAGATCTGTTACTCCTAAACCATATAGCGACTCCTTCATACCTTTGCATAGGATACCTTCCCGTTTTGGATTTGTCAGATTGTAAGTGGACGGAAAAAACATATGAAAATTCGCAGGAGTCCTGTCTGTGAGATCACATAAAAACAATGCTGTATCAAGAGAATAAATACCTCTCTTGTAGCGGCACTGAATATTTACAAACTCATCCTCCCAAACTTCCGGTAAAGTATAGACGCCACGTGCGACACGTTCAAGGATTCCTCTATCAGACAAATATTTAAGACTTCCTCTTGGAAGTCCGGCATTGGCAATCATGGCAGTAGTGATCACACCATTATTGTCTTTCGCAAGTTTCAGAATCTGTTGTGAAGGGATCATGTAGCCACCGCCTTTATTTATTTTCTTGCTTGTAATTGTACCAGTTGTAAGCAAGAATGTAAATTTCATTTTTACATTTTGACCTAAATAAAGAAATCCATCGAACGGACGAGGACACCTATCATCGAAGCAACCATACATTCATATCCATGAGTTTTGCCGCCTCGACCAGGCGCTTTGTGAGCTGTATGTCCTCCCGGCTCGGCTCGTTATCGCCGGAGGGATGATTGTGCATCAGCATGATGTTGCTGCAGTTCGAGAGGATACCGCTCTTCAAAATGTTCTGGATCGGCGCAAGTGACTGATTGATGCTGCCTATGGAGACGATGTTAAAGTTCACGGGCTTTAAGTGATTGTCCATATTGACAACGCATACCCACTCCCGGTCAAGCTCCTTCAGCACATCCCGCATAACTGCCGCTGCGCCTTCCGGGCTTGTAAGCGGTATCTGGCTGTCTCCTTCTTCCGCGGCAGCAGGTGCCCTCCTTTCCCCTTCTACCTCAATTTCCATGTGGATCTGTACATCCTCTCCGCATTCGCCAAGATATCGGATCAGATCCTCAATTGTCGTAAAAACAAGTTCTTCCTTATCCATTGCTGCCTCCCTTTGGGTCTGCTTTTCCCGCATTCTTATGTGGCTCCGCTGCTCCCAACATTTTCAGTTTCTCTATCACGGATCCGCGGGTGTGGTTCCTGTCCGCCGGAATCTGCGAAAGATTGCCGCGTTCCATCAGCACAGTCATTTGTTCGTCATAGTGCAGATATCTTAATCGCCTTGCCATTTGTTCTCCTCCTCGTGGCATAAAAAATGACCGATGCCTTTCCTATCGAAAAGCAATCGGTTGACTAACAACTGGTGGCTGGAAATGAATTTTGCAAAAATTATTGACACTATCCAATCGGTCTGTGGACGTTGGCTTCTGTTCTGCCAACTACTTCTGTTGTGGTTCCTTGTCGGAATTTCGGCAAAAAAATACCGGAAACGCTGTAAGAGCGAATCCGGTGAATGGTGGATATTTAATTGCATACAAAGCTGGGATTTCTCTTTACCTTATCCTTTATTTGGTTTCCGTTTTCATCAATTTCTCCTTCAATCCATACCATAATACCAAATTTACAAAAAGGGCATACAGTCGCTTCTTTGTAAACCTCTTGTTTGCAACGTGGGCAAATAACATATCCTTCATTCTTTACTTTATCCACTTACTTCTCTCCTCCGCCAAATTTAAAAATTTGCAACTCTTTGCTATTCATTTTCTGGTCCGCTCTTCTTTGATATGCCCATATCGTGTATCAAGTTGTTTCCTATCGACTGATCCATCAAACTTTAAAACATAAAGTACATCATCTTGTTCAGTTCCAGAAATAACGACTTCCACAGAAATATCTTTCCAGTCTACATTCCAGCTATTGATACTAGCATTAGCTCCATCATCTGCAATATCAAATGTTTGCTTAATTATGACGCGTTTTCCATTCTTCAAAACAAGTCTTGCATGTGTATATCCAAAAGGCCAGTCCGGATCACCAACCTGCTGGAATGAAAGCTCATAGGTTCCATCTGGTGCTATTGATTTATCAACCGGATTAATTTTAAAACGTGTGGCATAGATAAGGTCTCCAAGAAGGCAAGCAAAGACGAATGCAATAGCAGCCATGATGCCCAAAATAACTCGTAACACAGATTTCCTTTTATGAATCAACCTATTTGCCTCCTCCACTATTCTTTGAACATTAAATTCTGATTTATCTTCGGATAAACCGGTCATCCGATTCAATTGTCTCCGTGCTGACATAACGCTCCACAGCCATATGAAGATCATCCAACAGTCAATGAGCAGAACCGTCTCTAGAAAGTCGAGGGATTGATAATACTCGTATCGCAGGTTTCCATCCTCCGCACGAATTTTAGCAACTGTTCCGCTTTTCATCATTTCATTTGCAAATGCGATTGCACTTCCATTAGCACCCATATATCTTAAATTTATCGTTATCGCCATGTACTGTACTTTTTAATCAGGTGAAATCGATTCAATTCAGAACCGCGCCCCTGAGACTAAAGTGACACACCTCATAGGGCAGTCGTTGAAAGATATCAAATTTCGGGTTTTAACTTGAGGTCGTAATTTGCGGCCTCAACCGATCATGCGCACAAATCGAACATAGCATAAAATGTCAAGGAGAACAATGAATACTTCTCCCTATGCCAGCATCCTCTATGGATAGGGAAAGGTCCTTTCTCAGACATCTGAACCATTGTCCTAGCTTCCAACGGCTTCTTCCGGTTTGCCTTCATCCTCCTCAAGATCTTTCAGATAATCTTCCTCTTCGCCCTCCTGATAATCTGCGTCCGAATCTGGTCGATCATCCCTCTTATAATTCTCGAGATAGGTATCGAAAATATCGCGGTTGATCGGCACCGTCCCTTCCATCCTGTACAGCGCTCCCACCCGATCCGCGAGCTCGATGAGCTTGCGGTGCGAGATGCTGTACACGACCTCCGCTTCCTGATAGCGAAGAAACTTTTTACGCAGCTTCTTCACCTCTTCCCGGACTTCTCTTGGTCTTGTGATGTCCTGATACTCCTGTTCCATACGTTTCCTCCTCGTGGATTTGTGGGCAGATGCCCGGATAACAGGCATCTGCGTCATCTGGCTGCTATTCAAACAGGGATGAAAGGCTTTTCAGCCTCTTTTCCTGCTGTCTGCACGCAAAAAGGCACCCCCTCTCAGATTGATTCTGAAAAGGAGTGCCTTGAAGGTTTTTGGAACTGGGATGTGCGTCAGACTTTATGCTGTCATCTGTTACGATGTACCGTCATTTGACTTTTTGTTGCACAAATGTTGTAAATCCGGTGTCACTGCAAAAAATCGGCTTGAATCTGTTGTAAAAATCCGCAGGTTTTCCGCCCGTGATTTTCCCCGGATCAATACAGCTTCGCCCCCGCCGGGATATGGTTGTCCACCATGAGAAGATGAAGCTCTTCCTCCCCGTTGCGCTCGTTGACCGCAGAGAGCAACATGCCGCAGGACTCAATGCCCATCATGGGGCGCGGCGGCAGGTTCGTGATTGCAATCAGGGTCTTTCCGATTAGTTCTTCCGGCTCGTAGTAGGCGTGAATTCCGCTTAAAATCGTGCGATCTGTGCCCGTTCCGTCGTCTAAGGTAAACTGCAGGAGCTTCTTCGACTTCGGCACAGCCTTGCAGTCCTTTACCTTGACCGCGCGGAAATCGCTCTTCGAGAAGGTTTCGAAATCCACCTGATCTTCGAACAGGGGCTCAATCTTAACCCCGCTGAAATCAATCTTCTCATTCGGCGTAAAGAAGCCGCTTGCCTCATTTGGCTTCCCTTCGCTCTCGCCATGTGCTTCTTTGTTCTCGGCCTTCACGGTCTTCATGGTCGGGAACAGCAGTACATCGCGGATGGCCGGACTGTCGGTCAGGAGCATCACCAGACGGTCGATGCCGTAGCCGATACCGCCGGTCGGGGGCATACCGACATTCAGCGCGTTTAAGAAGTCCTCGTCCGTGTGGTTCGCCTCTTCATCGCCCGCCGCTGCCAGTGCGTCCTGCGCCTTGAAGCGCTCGCGCTGGTCAATCGGGTCGTTCAGCTCGGAGTAGGCGTTGCACATCTCTCTGCCGTAGATGAAGAGCTCAAAGCGCTCCACATAGTCCGGGTTGTTCGGCTTCTTCTTCGTGAGCGGCGAAATCTCGATCGGGTGATCGGTCACGAAGGTCGGCTGAATCATGTGCTCCTCGCAGAAAGTCTCAAAGAAGAGGTTCAGAATATCGCCTCTCTTGTGTCTCTCCTCAAATGCGACGCCCTTCTCCTTTGCGATGGCTCTCGCCTCTTCGAGGGTCTCGATGGTTGCGAAATCGACACCGCTGTACTCCTTGACCGCCTCGGTCATCGTAATGCGACGGAAGGGCTTCTCGAGGTCAATCTCGGTGCCGCTGTACATAATCTTCGCGCTGCCGTTTACCTCGCGCGCCACGTGGCGGAACATATCCTCGGTGAGGTTCATCATGCCCTCGTAGTCCGTGTACGCCTGATAGAGCTCCATCAGTGTGAACTCCGGGTTGTGACGGGCATCCAGGCCTTCGTTCCGGAACACGCGCCCTATCTCGTAGACACGCTCCAGACCGCCGACAATGAGGCGCTTTAAGTAGAGCTCCAGGGAGATACGGAGCTTCACATCCTCGCTCAGCGCATTGTAGTGGGTCTCAAAGGGGCGCGCCGCCGCGCCGCCCGCATTCGATACGAGCATCGGGGTTTCGACTTCCATGAAGCCTCTCTGATCCAGGTATCTCCGAATCGAGGAGATAATCTTGGAGCGCTTCACAAAGGTCTCGCGCACCTCCGGATTCATGACGAGGTCAATGTAGCGCTGGCGGTAGCGCTGGTCGGTGTCGGTGAGACCGTGGAACTTCTCCGGAAGCGGCTGCATGCTCTTCGTGAGCAGGGTCAGCTCCTCCGCGTGAATCGAAATCTCGCCGGTCTTGGTCTCAAAGACCTTGCCGCGAACGCCGATGATGTCGCCGATATCGTACTTCTTAAAGAAGGCATAAGCCTCTTCGCCGACCGCATCGCGCGCCACATAAATCTGAATGTCGCCACTCAGATCGCGCACCGCGCAGAAAGACGCCTTCCCCATGATGCGCTTGCTCATCATGCGACCTGCGACCGAGACTTCCGTGTCCTTCAGCTCCTCAAAATGTGCCTTGATTTCCGCGGCGTGGTGGCTCTGCTCGTAGGTCGTAATCTCAAACGGATCCTTACCGGCAGCCTTTAATTCGTTCAGCTTGTCAAGGCGCACCTGCATCAGGCGGTGCACATCCTGCTGCTCCTGCGCTTCGCTGTTCTTCTTCATCTCACTCATCGCTGCTCTCCTTTGTAATACTGAGTACCCGATAAGAAAGATCTCCGGCCGGAAGTTCGACCGTGACCTGCTCTCCGACTTCCTTGCCGAGCAACGCCGCGCCGAGCGGCGACTCGTTGGAAATGCGGCCCTCCATCGAGTCCGCCTCCTCGTTGCCGACAATCTTAAATGTGAGCTCTTCGTCCTCGTCGATGTCAAGCACCTTCACGAGGCTGCCGATGCCGACCTTGTCGATCGGCGTCTCCTCGGTCACATAGACCTCTGCGTGCTTTAAGAGCTCCTCGAGCTCGCCGATTCTCGCCTCGATGTCGCGCTGCTCGTCCTTCGCCGCATCATACTCTGCATTCTCCGAGAGGTCGCCCTGCTCTCTTGCCTCTTTGATTTTATCTGCAATTTCCTTGCGCTTATTGACGCGCAGATCCTGCAACTCTTCCTCATAGCGCTTTAACCCTTCCTGGGTCAAAACATTCTTTTTGATTTCCGCCATGGCGAACCTCCTTGGTTAAATAAAAACAGTCATACTATTATAAAGAAGTGCTTTCCATCGTGTCAAGGCGATTCGCCGCCTGAAAGGCACTCTCCAGAATTTCGAGGAGTACTTCCTGAGACTCCGCTGTGTTAATCGCATGTCTCCACTTCGCCGCATTCGGAAAACCATGCAGGTACCAGGCAAAGTGGCTTCTGAGTTTCCGCACCGCCATGCGCTCGCCGTCCGCTTCTACCTCCAGCGCGAGGTGACGCCGCATGACGGCAAAGCGCTCTTCAAGATCCGGCGGCGGCAGAGTTTCACCCGTCTCCAGATAGTGGCGGATTTCCCGGAAAATCCAGGGATTGCCCTCGGCTGCCCTGCCGATTGCAATGCCGTCGCAGCCGGTCTCCCGCAGCATGCGCGCCGCGCTCTCACCGCTCACAATGTCGCCGTTTCCGATGACCGGAATCGAGACTGCCTCCTTGACCTGCCGTATGATGTCCCAGTCCGCAGTTCCCGCGTAGTACTGCTCCCGCGTGCGGCCGTGTACGGTGAGCATCGCGGCACCGGCTGCCTCCAGGCGCTTTGCGAGTTCCGGTGCGTTCTTCTCTCCCTCAGTAAAGCCGGCGCGCATTTTCACGCACACCGGCTTTTTGCTTTTTTTTGCCATTGCGGCAATGATTTCCGCCGCGAGCGGCGGGTTGGTCATGAGCTTTGAACCGTCGCCGTTATTCACAATCTTCGGCATCGGGCAGCCCATGTTAAAGTCGATCAGGGCAAATTCTGGGCGCTCCGAGAGTGCCTCCGCAGCTTCCGCGCAGATTTCCGGCTCCGAGCCGAAGAGCTGCACCGCGAGCGGCCTGTCGCCCTCACAGCTCTTTAAGAGCTCCTCGGTCGCCTTATTTTTATAATGCAGCGCCTTCGCGCTTACCATCTCGGTGACCGCAAGTTCCGCGCCCTGCTCGCGGCAGAGCAGGCGAAACGGAAGGTCGCTGACACCTGCCATCGGCGCGAGCATGAGCCCGTAGCACAGTTCAAGTTCTCCGATTCTCAAATCTTCTCTCCCAGAAAGACAACGCGGTAGTAGAGCTCCAGCTCCTCGAGGAGCTCCTGGTGATCAAAGCGCGCTCTGCCTATTTTCATGCCGCTCGCAATGTCATCGAAGAGATAGTCGCCGTCCTCGGCGCTCGCCTTAAATAAGAGGTTCCCCGCCTCGTCGAATTCGAGCGTCAGTACGCCGCCTGCCTCCTCCGTAATGCTCACGCAGAGAATCTTAAGCTCGCGTTTGATGCTCTCGGGGAGCTTCTGAAACGCCGGATTCAAATAAAACTTCTGCACATAAGAATTCGCGCCGCAGAGAACAGTATTTTCCGCTGTGTGTTCCGCCATAAGCTTCCTCAACGCGTCAGCTTTGCGGAGAGTTCCAGCTGGTACGCCGGAATTTCCTTCTGCATGCGAAGCGCCTCTTCAATGTCAAAATCACAGAACTCGCCGTTCCGGTAAGCGACCAGGCGGTTTGACTTGCCCTCGGCGAGCAGATCCACTGCCTTGGAGCCCATGATCGAAGCGTAGAAGCGATCCTTACAGGAGGGCGAGCCGCCGCGCTGCATATAGCCAAGAATCGTCGCGCGGGTCTCAATGCCAGTTGCCGCCTCAATGCGCTTTGCCATGGAGCTCGAGTGCCCAATGCCCTCGGCATTGATGATGATGAAGTGCTTCTTGCCGCGCTTCCGGCTCGCAATGATGTGATTTATGATTTCCTGCTCGTTGCCGTCATAGTGCTCGGGAATCAGAATCGCGTCGCTGCCGGTCGCAATGCCGCTCCAGAGCGCGATATAGCCTGCATGCCGTCCCATGACCTCGATGATCGAGCAGCGCTCGTGCGAGGTACTGGTGTCGCGCACCTTATCGATGGCGTCGATTGCGGTGTTGACCGCCGTGTCAAAGCCTATCGTGTACTCGGTGCAGGCAATATCGAGGTCAATGGTCCCCGGCACACCGATCGTATTGATGCCGAGCTTCGAGAGCTTGCCCGCACCCTTGAACGAGCCGTCGCCGCCGATGACCACCACACCGTCGATGCCGTGCTTTTTGCAGATCTCCGCCGCCTGGCGCTGGCCTTCTTCCGTCACCATCTCCATGCAGCGCGCCGTGTAGAGGATGGTACCGCCGCGGTTGATGATGTCCGCGACGCTGCGCGCATTCATATCGATAAACTCCTCGTCAAGCAGACCGGAGTAACCTCTCATAATGCCCTTTACCTTCATGCCGTAGTGCAGCGCGGTGCGAACCACCGCGCGGATTGCCGCATTCATACCGGGGGCATCGCCGCCACTCGTCAAAACACCAATGGTCTCAATTTTCTTTGCCATAACAGGAACCTCCTCACTGTTCCCCACGCGCGCTGCGCCTCACAGTGCGCCCTTGTTTCTCGTGAAAACTATAACACAGCGTCCCTGCTTTTACAATTTCAGAGGCTCTGCTTCACGGTCGTCTTCACATTTTCCGCGCCGAACGCCGCGCGAAGCACTTGCAGCAGCTCTTCTTCGGCCGCGACGCGCCAGTCCCGCCCGAGCTGTATGATTTTTTTCTCCGCCCTGCAGTAAATCTTGACCGTATCCTGCCCCTCGCTGTTGCCGAGCGCAAGTAAGAGGTCGCCGCGCTTCTCGCGGAACTCGTTCTCATCCGCAAACTGAAGCCAGAGCGTGCGCTGTCCCGCCCCGAAGACGGACAGTCGCTCACAGATCAGTTTTCCCGCCACCTCATCGCCGCTCAGCGTGACCCGGCCGGAGAGAAAGAGCTTCGCGTCCGGCGTCAGGAGCTCCCGGTAGCGCTCGTAGGCTTTCGGGAAGAGCAGCACCTCGACCGTGCCGACCAGATCTTCTATGGTGAGAAAGGCCATTGTGTCGTTGTTCCGCGTAATCTTGGTCGTGACATTCGTGAGCACGCCGCCGATTACGACTTTCTCGTGATCTCTGAGCGAAGCGCTGCCGCTCTCATCGTCCACGAGAAAGTCTATGGTCTTTGCGGTCACAGTCTTCTCCCAGAGCTCCCTAACATCGTCGAGCGGGTGCCCGCTCAGATAGACGCCGACTGTCTCCTTCTCAAAAGCAAGCAGATCCTCTTTCCGGAATTCCTCGACCTCCGGAAGGGCGGATTCGAGGCTCTGTCGCGCCTCCTCGCCGAGAAAGTCAAAGAGCGAGACCTGCCCCGCAATCGCATTCTTCTGCTTTGCCTTCTTGTCGAGCAGTTCGGGAATCAGTAAGAGTTTCTGCCTCCGGTTTCCCGGCATCGAATCCAGCGCCCCGGCCTTCACAAAGCTCTCGAGCGTGCGCCGGTTCGCCTCCTTGTTCGAGAGACGCTCTATGAAGTCTTCGAGCGAGCGGAAGGCCCCGCCCGTCTCGCGCTCCCGCACAATCTCTTCGCTCACGCCGGTGCCGACCGCGCGTATCGCCGAGAGGCCGAAGCGTATGCCGTCTCCCGAGACCGAGAACACGGCCTTGCCGTCATTGACATCCGGCGGCAGAATCGGAATGCCCATCTGGCGGCAGACCAGAATGTACTCGGCAATCTTACTGCTGTTGTCGATGACCGAGGTCATGAGTGCCGCCATAAACTCCTTCGGATAGTAGTGCTTCAACCAGGCGGTCTGGAAGGAGACATAGGCATAGCAGGCCGCGTGGCTCTTGTTGAACGCATAGTTTGCAAAGTCCATCATCTCGTCGAAGAGGTGGTTTGCGACTTCCTCGCTGATGCCGTTGTTCACACAGCCGCGTATGCCCTCGGCCTCGTTGCCGTAAACAAAGTTTTTCCGCTCCTCGCGCATCACGGACTCTTTCTTTTTGCTCATCGCGCGGCGCACCAGATCCGAGCGTCCCCAGGTGTAGCCCGCGAGGTCTCGCACAATCTGCATGACCTGCTCTTGGTAAACCATGCAGCCGTAGGTCGGCTTGAGTATCGCCTCAAGTTGCGGGCTCTCGTAGCACACCGTTTCCGGGTGGTTCTTGCCCTCTAAGTAGCGCGGGATAAAGTCCATGGGACCCGGGCGGTACAGGGAGATGCCGGCGATGATGTCCTCGAGAGTCGTGGGCTTTAACTCCTTCATGAAGCTCTTCATGCCCGCGCTCTCGAGCTGGAATATGCCCTCGGTGTTGCCGCTCCCGATGAGCGCCATGACCTCCGGATCGTTAAAATCAATGCCGAGCATGTCGATCGGTTTTCCGCTCCGCTTCTCCGCCTCCGCGGCGGCATTCTGAATCACGGTCAGGGTTCTGAGCCCCAAAAAGTCCATCTTTAGGAGCCCCAGCTCCTCTAGGGTGTTCATGCCGAACTGGGTCGTAATCGAGCCGTCCGCGCCCCGTGCGAGCGGCACGTACTCTTCCGCCGCCTTCTTCGAGATGACCACGCCTGCCGCGTGAATCGACGCGTGGCGCGGCAGCCCCTCGAGGCGCTTTGACATGTCAATCAAGTGGCGCACGCTCTCATCGCTCTCATAGAGCGCGCGAAGCTCCTTCGACTGCACCAAGGCCTTGTCGAGTGTCATCTTTAAGTCGTTCGGAATCAGCTTTGCAATCTGGTCGCAGCGCGCATAGGGAAGGTCCAAAACGCGCCCCACATCGCGCACTACGCCCTTCGCCGCGAGCGTGCCGAAGGTGATAATCTGCACGACCCGCTCTTTTCCGTACTTTCTGCCGACATAGTCTATGACTTCCTGCCGTCTCTCGTAGGCGAAGTCCACGTCGATATCCGGCATGGAGACGCGCTCCGGGTTCAGGAAACGCTCAAAGACCAGCTGGTATTTTTCGGGGTCGATGTCGGTGATGCCAAGGCAGTACGAGACCACCGAGCCCGCCGCCGAGCCGCGCCCCGGCCCTACACCGATGCCGTGCTCCTTCGCATAGTGAATGTAGTCCCAGACAATGAGGAAGTAGTCCACATAGCCCATGCGGCTTATGACACCAAGTTCCTCTTCCAGTCTCTCCCGGAGAGCCTCGGGCTCTTCCGGGTAGCGCGTGCGGAAGCCCTCCTCCGAGAGGGCGCGCAGATAGCTCTCGGCGTCCGGGTAGCCCGCGGGGACATCGTAGGCGGGAAGCTTTAATTCATGGAAGCGTATCTCGACCTCGCAGCGCGCGGCGATTTTCGCCGTGTTCTCCAAGGCCTCCGGCACCGCCGCAAAGAGAGAACGCATCTCCTCCTCCGACTTTAAGTAATACTGTCCGCCCTCGTAGCGCATGCGGTCCGTATCGCTCGCCTTCTTGCCGGTCTGGAGGCAGAGCAGCAGGTCGTGCGCCTCCCAGTCCTCCGGGTTCGTGTAGTGAATGTCGTTGGTCGCAATCAGCGGGATTCCCGTCTCGCGGGACAGGCGAATCAGCTGCTGATTCACGGCCTTCTGGATGCTGAGACCGTGGTCCTGGAGCTCGAGGAAAAAATTCCCCTCACCGAAGATATCGCGGTAGCGGAGCGCTGCCTCTCTGGCGTCCTCGTAGCGGTTCACCGCGAGATGACGCGCCACCTCGCCCGCAAGGCAGGCGGAACTCGCAATGATGCCCTTTGAGAACTCGCGCAGGGTCTCAAAATCGACGCGCGGCTTATAGTAAAAGCCGTCCACAAAGCCCCGCGAGACAATCTTCGTGAGGTTCTCATAGCCCTCGTTGTTCTCCGCAAGCAGGATCAAATGGTAATAGCGCGCCTCGCCCTTTTTGTTGTCCCGGTCAAAGCGGGACCCCGGCGTCACATAAATCTCACAGCCGAGTATCGGCTTAATGCCGGCCGCCTTTGCCGCCTTGTAAAAATCGATCACGCCGTACATGACGCCATGATCGGTCACCGCGAGCGCTGTCTGTCCCAGCTCCTTTGCGCGCTGAATGAGCTCCGGAATTTTTCCCGAGCCGTCGAGCAGAGAATACTCCGTGTGTACGTGCAAGTGTGTAAATGCCACTGAAAACCTCCGAATCTCTTTCTGCGGCAACAAGAAAAACCGGGCGAATCCGCCCGGCTCAAAAGTTTGTCCTATCCGCGTTTACTGGCAGAGATATTCCTCAATACCGGTAATCGCTGCGTCTTCGTCTTTGCCGTCTGCCGTCACGACAATCTCCAAGCCGTTTGCAAGTCCAAGGGTCATCATGCCCATGATACTCTTCGCGTTGACGCGCTTGTCCGCGTCGTCCACATAAATACTGCTCTCATACTGGCTCGCAACCTGTACCAGCATCGCTGCCGGCATGGCGTCCGCTTTCTTCCCGTTCAACTTCACTACCATAGACTTTTTAATCATTGTTCACCCCTCTTTTCTCTTGCCTCGCAACTCGTCCGCATATTCCGAGAGTTTCCGCAATCTGTGATTCACGCCGCTCTTGCCGACCGGCGGATTCAACTGCGCTCCCAACTCTTTGAGAGACATATCCGGATACTCCAGGCGGATTTCCGCCATCTCGGCGAGTGCCGACGGCAGGTCATCGAAGCCCTCCGCATCGCGAATGTACTCAATATCCTTCCGCTGTTTCAGGGCTGCCGCCACCGTCTTCTGCAAATTTGCCGTCTCACAATTGACCGTGCGATTCACACGGTTTCGCATGTCCTTCAAGACACGGATTTCTTCCAAAGCCAGCAGCGCGCGGGAAGCTCCCATCATGCCGAGTAAAGTCACAATGTCGTCGCTGTCCTTGACATACACAACATAATGCCCCTTCCGTTGCACGACGCCAGCCGTTGCGTCGAGTGCGGAAAGGAGTAACTTCAAATACCAGGCCTTGGTCTCATCCGGGCAGACAAACTCCAAGTGATAGAAACGCGCAGGATCAGAAATAGATCCAGCCGCAAGAAAGACTCCCCGCAGAAAAGCGCGCCGCGCCTCTTCCCCGGAAAGCTTCTGTTCTGACTTTCTGCCGATCTGTAACGCTCCGTCTTCATAGCCGAGCCCAGCACTCGCAAGGAGTATGGCCGCGTCTTCCCGGGACAGAACAGCACTGTAACTTTTGTTTTTCCCGTTCGGATGCCGTATCGTGATGGCAAAATCTGTTTTGATTCTATCTGTTTTTTTTATGAATGTAAAGTATTTCTTCGCACTTTCCTCGCCTTCACTGAGAACGCGAAGCTCTACACCATCGTCTGTTTCTGTCAGTTTTGCGCCGTAGAGCAATAAACCTTGCAACTCCGCCGAAAAGAGCTCGTTGTCTTCCGGTATCATCTCCGCGAGTTCGCGCTTCACCGTCACCGAGAACGACATGCTCAGAACTCCCCGAGGAAGCGGATTTCCGGCTCGAGCCGGATGCCGAACTGTGTCTCGACCCGATCGGCCGCCTCTTTCAGCACCGCGCGCACATCGGCCGCACTCGCGTGATCGAGGTTCACGAGAAACCCGGCGTGCTTTTCCGAAATCGCCGCGCCGCCGATCCGGAGTCCCTTGCAGCCCGCCGCGTCGAGGAGACGCGCCGCTATGTCGCCCGCCGGTCGCTTAAAAGCCGATCCCGCGCTCGGAAATTCGAGCGGCTGCTTTTCGCGGCGCGACGCCGCATAGCGCTTCATTTCCGCAAGTATCTCTTCTTTGTTCCCGGGCCGTAAGACAAAGCTTGCGGAGAGCACAATCGCCCCCAGTTCCGGAATGTTGCTGTGCCTGTAGCTGAGTTCGAGTTCCGCACCGGTGAAGTGCCTCACACTACCGTCCGGCAGGAGGAGTTCCGCGCTCTCTAAAACATCCTTCATCTCGCCGCCGTACGCGCCTGCGTTCATGACCAACGCGCCGCCGACTGTGCCCGGGATACCCGCCGCAAAGGCGAGGCCGCTAAGCCCCGCATTCGCAGCCGTCCGCGCCAGTTTTGCAAGCAACGCCCCCGCCTCGGCTGTCAATCGGTTTCCGTTCACTTCGATTGCGCCGAAGCCCTCGCCGAGGCGTATGACTGCGCCGCGAAAGCCCTTGTCGCCGACCAGGAGATTGGAGCCATTGCCTATCACTGCCGTTCGGATTCCCTCTTCCTTGCAGTGCCGAAGGATGTCCCGGATTTCCTCTCCGGTCTCCGGCTCATAATAGAACGCCGCCGGTCCGCCGATACGGAAACTTGTGTGGTTCGAGAGCGGTTCTTCTCTCAGCTGTCTTCGCAACTTGCCTTCCTCCTCAATTTTAATTCAGTTCTCCGACATCCGCGCTGTCGGACTCAATCCGGTAGCCGCTCCGCTCAAACTCGCCGTAGTGCGGCGGAAGATCGCTCTGGTCTATCGTGTCGAGGTGGCCGAGCATCTTACTCTTGACCTCCTGATTCAACGCTTCGCCGATGCGCTTCCGCTCGGCAATCAGCTCCTCTTCACGGCGCTCTTTCTCGTGCTTCTCGGCACTCTTTGCCATATTGTCGCTCACGCGGCGGTAGAGTTCCTTCGCCGCATTGTATCCCATCTTCTTCTGGCGGCGGTTCACGGCCGCGGTCTCACAAATAATCGCGAGATTCCGTCCCGGCCGAATCGGGAGCGTATTGCAGACCACGCGCACGCCGAGAATCTCTGTGTACTGATCCTCCATGCCGAGGCGGTCGTAGTCCTTGGTCTTATCCCAGTCCTCAAGCTTAATCACGAGGTCCACGGTCTGCACATCTTTCACACACTCTGCGCCGAACAGTGCGCGCACGTCGATGATGCCGATGCCGCGGAGCTCAATAAAGTGCTCGGTAATCGCCGGTGCGCGTCCGACCAGGGCGACCTCCGAGACTCTCCGGAGCTCGACCACATCGTCCGCGACCAGACGGTGACCGCGCCGGATGAGTTCCAGTGCCGCTTCACTTTTTCCGACACCCGAGTCGCCCATAATCAGAACACCCTCGCCGTAGACATCGACCAGAACGCCGTGAATCGAGAGCTGGGGCGCGAGTTTTGCCTTGAGCCAGCGAATCAGCTCCGAAGTCAGATCGCCCGTGGTCTGCGAGGTCACCATGCAGGGGATGCCGTACTCGCGGCACTTCTTTAACAAGGTCTCGTGCGGCTGCAAATTCCGCGAGAAGATAAAGCCCGGCACGCGGAAGCGGCACATGCAGTCAAACACTTCTTCCCGCCGCGCTTCATCCATGAGGCCTATATACTCCGCCTCGACATTGCCGATGACCTGTAGTCTCGCGTTGTCAAAGTGCGCGAAAAAGCCGGTCAGCGGGAGCGCCGGGCGGTTGATATCCGATGCCGAGATGATGATTTCGTCTGTGTTAATCTCCGGTGTCAGATTTTTAAAGTGGTTTCTCTGAATCAGTTCCGTCACTGTCACGCCGTGCATCTTCCTGACTCCTTTCCCGATGAAAATACCGATAGACTTCCTCCGCCACGCGGAGATTGAAACTGGGCAGGGTGCTGAGTTCCTCGACGCTCGCGGCGCGGACCCCTTCGACGCCGCCGTACTGCCGGAGCAAGGTCTTTCGCCGCACCGCACCGATGCCCGGAATATCGTCGAGCACCGAGTGCACCTCCGCCTTCGAGCGGAGACTCCGGTGGTATTCAATCGCAAAGCGATGCGCCTCATCCTGAATCCGGGTCACGAGTTTAAAGCCCTCGCTCCGCTCGGAAATCGGCAGCTCCGCGCCCCGGTACCAGAGTCCGCGCGTCCTGTGCTGATCATCCTTTACCATGCCGCAGACCGGAATTTGCAGATCGAAACGCTGTAACACTTCAAGGGCGATGTTGACCTGCCCTCTGCCGCCGTCCATTAAAATCAGATCCGGCAGCTTCACAAAATTGCCGTCCTCGGCCGCGAGACTCCGCTGAAAGCGGCGCGTCAAGACCTCGCGGAGCGACGCATAGTCGTTCGGCCCGATGACGGTCTGAATGCGGAACTTCCGGTAATCGCTCTTCTTCGGCTTGCCGTCCTCGTAGACAACCATGGAACCGACCGAGAGCGTTCCGCTGATGTTGGAAATATCATAGGCTTCCATGCGGTGCAGGTTCCGAAGCCCTGTCAATTCTTCGAGCTCGTGCACGGCGCCCTTGCTGCGCGCCTCGTCCATTTGGAGCCGCTGTCTGTCCTTTTCGAGAACCATATCGGCGTTTCGCGCCGCGAGCTCCATGAGCTTTTCCTTCTCCCCCTTCTTCGGCACCACGAGCCGGACGCGCGCGCCGCGCTTCGCGGAGAGCCAGTCTGTGAGGAGGGCGCTGTCCGTGAGTTCCTCCTGGAGCCAGATTTCCTGCGGGATGAAGGGCGTCCCGGCGTAGAACTGTTTCACGAAGCTCTCGAGCAATTCCCGGCTCTCATCTTCCATTGCAATGTGGAGGTAATGGTGCTCGCGTCCCACAATTCTGCCCTCGCGGACAAAGAAGACCTGCACTACAGCCTCCCGCTCATCTCTGCCGAGCGCGATGATGTCTCTGTCCTCCATGCCCTCCGAGGTCACTTTTTGCCGCTGCTCAATGTGCTCGATGCTGCGGAGCAGATCCCGGAGTTCACCCGCGCGCTCAAATTCCATGCGCGCTGCCGCATCCGCCATCTCATCTTTCAGTTTTCTGACCGTCGGCTCGAACTTTCCGTTCAGAAAGTCGAGCGCGGCATCCACGTTCGCGCGGTAGGCCTTCTCACCCATATAACCCGCGCACGGCGCGCCGCACTGGTGAATGTGATAGTTGAGGCAGGGCCTCTCCTTGCCGATGTCCCGCGGCAGCGCGCGCTTGCAATCCCTGAGCTGAAACGCGCGGTACATAAAGTCCAGCGTCTTCCGCACCGCCTGCGAAGAACTGAACGGCCCGAAGTATTTTGCCTTGTCTTTCTTCATCTGCCGCGTCATGAAGATGCGCGGAAACGGCTCCCGGACCGTCACCTTGATATAAGGATAGGTCTTGTCATCCCGGAGCATCGTGTTGTAGCGCGGACGATTTTCCTTGATTAAATTATTCTCGAGCACCAGCGCCTCGAGCTCCGAGTCCGTCACAATATACTCGAAGCGGGCTATGCGGCTCACCATCTGCAGGATTTTAGGACTCTTGCCCCGCGAGGACTGAAAGTACTGCCGCACGCGGTTTCGGAGTGAAATCGCCTTGCCCACATAAATAATCTCGTCCCGTTTGTCATGCATGATGTAGACGCCCGGGCTCGGCGGGAGCTTTTTCAACTCCTCGGCGATGTCAAACATGGCGATTGCCGCGCTCTTTTTCGTAGCGCTCCTGCAGGCGCAGTGCCGCAAAAGCATTCCGGAGCTGGTCTTCGGGCTCGCCGCTGTCCTCAATTTCGAGTGTTGTCGCAATCCGTGCAATGTCACGCACGCTCAGATTGTCCCTCTCCTCTTCGAGGAAGATGCGGCGCTCGCTCGGGCTCTTAAGCTCAAGGAAGTGCAGGAAAAGGCGATCCCGCTCTTCCGGCGCGGGCTCCGGGATGGGGTGCCGTGTTTCTTTCTTCGCTTCGCACGCCTGTCCCGCGGCCTCGCTCTCCTGTCCCTGTTCCGCAGACTGCGTTTGCTCTTCGGAAACGCCCCCGGGTGTGTCACCCGTGCACGCAGTCGTCTCCGGCGCCGCTGTCTCTGTTTCCTCTGTCGGTGTCACCTCCGAAAACCGCGCCGTAAACTGTGACAGGCGGTAAGCCAGAATACCGAAATCAGCGGACAATTTCTGGCAAATCACCAGTGCTTCGCCACCCGCGGCATCGGCCGCAACACAGCGCACCTGATACAGACTTCCTTCTTCCTGCCGGTAAAAGGCCCCCGGCAACGGGCTCTCTTTTTTATTCATGGCAAAAAGTATACCACATTTTTGCAAAGCTATGATACAATCTCGTGCGTGTCAAATGCACCCGGCACAGGGTCGGGCGGAATTCGGCGCAAAGGAGTGGATATGAAAATTGGGTTTGACAACGACAAATACCTCCGCATGCAGTCTGAGCACATCCGCGAGCGCATCTCCAAGTTCGGCGACAAGCTCTACCTCGAATTCGGCGGCAAGCTCTTCGACGACTATCACGCCTCCCGCGTGCTCCCGGGCTTTCAGCCGGACAGCAAACTCCGCATGTTGCTGCAGCTGGCAGATCAGGCAGAAATTGTCATTGCGATTTCCGCGGCGGATATCGAGAAGAATAAAATCCGCGGCGATCTCGGTATCACCTACGATGTCGATGTGCTGCGCCTGATTCAGGCGTTTCGCGATGCCGGTCTCTATGTCGGCTCCGTCGTCATCACCCGCTACACCAATGCGGCCGACCAGTTTAAGAGCAAGCTCGAGGCCATGGGCATCAAGGTCTATCGCCACTACTCGATTGACGGCTATCCCGCAAATGTCCCGCTCATTGTGAGCGAGGAGGGCTACGGCAAAAACGAGTACATCGAGACCACGAGACCGCTCGTCATTGTGACCGCACCGGGACCGGGCAGCGGCAAGATGGCAACCTGTCTCTCCCAGCTCTACCACGAAAACCGCCGCGGCGTGAAGGCCGGCTACGCGAAGTTCGAGACCTTCCCGATTTGGAACCTCCCCTTAAACCACCCTGTGAACCTCGCTTACGAGGCTGCAACTGCCGACTTAAACGATGTCAATATGATTGACCCCTTCCATCTCGAAGCCTACGGTAAGACAACCGTCAACTATAACCGCGACGTGGAGATTTTCCCTGTGCTCTCTGCCATGTTCGAGGGTATCTACGGCAGCTGCCCCTACAAGTCTCCGACCGACATGGGCGTCAACATGGCAGGTAACTGCATCGTCGACGATGAAGTGTGTCGCGAGGCGGGCCGTCAGGAAATTATCCGCCGCTGGTACACCACCATGGATCGCCTCGTAAAGGGCGAATCCCGGAAGTCCGAGGTCACGAAGATTGAGTTCCTGATGAAGCAGGCCGGCGTGACCACGGCAAACCGTCCGGTGGTGCACGCGGCGCTTCTCAAGGCGGAAGTGACCGGCGGACCGGCCGCTGCGATCGAGCTGCCGGACGGCCGCATCGTGACCGGTAAAACCTCCGAACTGCTCGGCGCAAGCGCAGCCGTACTCTTAAATGCCGTCAAGACGCTCGGCGGCATTCCGGACGAAATCAAACTGATTTCCCCGACTGTCATTGAGCCCGTACAGGCGCTGAAGATTAACTACCTCGGCTCCAAGAATCCGCGCCTCCACACCGACGAGATTCTGATTGCGCTCTCGATGAATGCCGCGAGTGACCCGAATGCCGCAAAGGCACTGGAGCAGCTGAAAAAGCTCCGCGGTTGCCAGGCGCACACCTCTGTTATGCTCTCCGAGGTGGATATCCGCATTTTGAATAAGCTCGGTCTCCAGCTGACGAGTGAGCCGCGCTACGAGAACAAGAAAATCTATCACTGAGAACTTCTTCTCATACAGAAGGGGGACACCCGTTGGGTGTCCCCTCGTTTTTATCGCAAGCCGACCGAGCAGAAGTCCGGTAAAACAGACAAAAGAAGCGGCGCCGGTTTCGCACGCTTCCTTCAAACCGAAGCCCCCGCGCAAAAAAAGAAAAAAAGCCCGGAACCGCCTGCCGTGAGAGCAGGGGATCGGGCTTTTTCGTGTTTTTGATCAAACTCAGATCAGGATGGGCTCCCGTTCGGAGAGCGGTGTCGGCAGATTTTTCACCTTGCGGAGAATCTGCATGAACTCCTTGCCGGTGATGGTCTCGCGGTTAATCAGGAAGTCCGCGATCTGATCCAGCACCATGCGGTTCTCGCGGAGCAACGCGAGTGCGGTTTGATATGCCGCCTTTAGAATGCGCTCCACTTCCTTGTCTACCTGCGCCGCCGTCTGATCGGAACAATCCATCACGGTGCGGCCGGAGAGGTACTGGTTCTCAATCTTTGCGAGCCCCATGAGGCCGAAGCTCTCGCTCATGCCGTACATCGTAACCATCGACTTTGCGATGTTGGTCGCCTGCTCAATGTCGTTCTGCGCGCCGGTCGTGACATCGCCGAAGACCAGCTCCTCCGCCGCTCTGCCGCCGAGGGTCGAGACCAGTCGCTCCTCGAGCTCTTTCTTCGACATGAGATAGGTCTCCTCCTCCGGCACATACATGACATAGCCGAGCGCGCCCATGGTGCGCGGCACAATCGTGATCTTCTGCACCGGCTCCGTATTCTTCTGGAGCGCGGAAATCAAGGCGTGTCCGACCTCGTGATACGAGACAATGCGTCTCTCCTTCTGGTTCATCACGCGGTCTTTCTTCTCCTTGCCGACCAGAACCACCTCGACCGACTCAAAGAGATCCTTCTGGCTCACGGCCTTCCGTCCGTTCTTGACCGCGAGAATCGCAGCCTCGTTGACCATATTCGCGAGCTCCGAGCCGACTGCCCCGCTCGTCGCGAGACCGATTGCATCAAAGTCCACGGTGTCATCGAGCATGACATCCTTTGCGTGCACCTTCAGAATTTCGATTCTGCCCTTTAAGTCCGGCCGCTCCACAATAACGCGGCGATCAAAGCGCCCCGGGCGCAGGAGCGCGGGATCCAGAATCTCCGGCCGGTTGGTCGCACCGAGCACGAGGAGCCCCTTCGAGGAGTCAAATCCGTCCATCTCCGAGAGCAGCTGATTCAGGGTCTGCTCCCGCTCGTCGTTGCCGCCGCCGTAACGCGAATCGCGACTCTTTCCGATCGCATCGATCTCATCGATAAAGATGATGCAGGGCGCAGCCTCCTGCGCCTGGCGGAAGAGGTCGCGCACACGGGATGCGCCGACGCCGACGTACATCTCGACAAAGTCGGAACCCGAGAGCGAGAAGAAGGGCACATTGGCCTCACCTGCGACTGCCTTCGCGAGCAGCGTCTTACCGGTTCCGGGCGGCCCCACGAGGAGCGCGCCCTTCGGCAATTTTGCACCGATTTCCCGGAAGCGCTCGGGGTTATGCAGGAAGTCGACAATCTCGGTCAGACTCTCCTTCGCCTCGTCCTCACCGGCGACATCGGCAAAGGTCACGCCTGTCTCCTTCTGCACATAGACCTTCGCATTGCTCTTGGTGACACCACCCATGAAGCCGCCGCCGCCCCCGCCGACCCCCATGCGCCGAATCAGGAAGTTCATCGCGACAAAAATCAGAATGACAGGTAAAAAGAGCGCCGCTCCCGAGAGCAGCAGACCGCCGATGTCAAAGCGCTCCCGCGTCACGACCGCGCCTGCCTGATAGAGCTTCTCGGGCAGATCTCGATCGCTGTCCATGCGCGTTGTCACATAGTGCAAGGTGTATTTCTGGCCCTCCGGTTTCACATCAAAGCGAATCACCGAATTGCCGATTTTCGCCGAGACAATCGACTTTTCATCGATGCGGCGCAAGAACTCCGTGTACGAGACCTCTTTGACCTGGGCACTGTTTCGCTTGCCGCCGAGGGGCAACAGTAAATTGAAAAACAGCATGACGACCGCAAGCAACATGAGCAGCGGGAACAACAGATTGCCAAAGCCACGTCCGCCGCGATTGCCGTCATCGCCCGGATCGCTGTCCTCCGGATTCTCGTCCTCCTCGTCGTCCTCTCCGTCGTCACCGCGCATCCAACGCGGTACCAAACTCTCGGACACATGTCCGCCCAGCGATTGCATCCGACTTTTCAAGCTGCCGGTCAGCGGCTCTTCCCGAAAGGTGTAATCTTCTGTTTCCGGATCAAAGGAAATTTCAACGTGATACTTAGCCTCTAATTCTTTTCGTTTGCTCTCCCGTTCCTCCGGCGGGCAAGCCTTCAGCTCATCATAAATTTTCCTGTACTTCTGCTGGAGCTCTTCCGGCAACACAAAATCGTCTGTGTCCGCATCATCGCCGCCGAGCATCAAATCTCGCAGGCGCTGATAGAGCCCCCTTTTATCCTTCTTTCGTTTGCTCATAAACTCGTATTCTTTTCTCCTTTAAAATCAGACGGATTTCCCGTCCTCCCGGCTGAGATAATCCCGTTTTCTCACAATATCTGTGCTACTTAGTATAGCACTTCTTTTCTTTTTCGTGGGGAATCTTTTCATTGTCAACCGCCTGTGCTATGCTTCTTAGACCTATTCTTTTTTTCAGAGGAGCGCTCCATGAAAGCCAAAACACAGGCCCCGTCGATCACGACGGGGCCCATCACCGGACAACTGTTACTGTTTTTCTTTCCGATTCTGCTCGGCACCTTTTTCCAACAGCTCTACAACACCGTAGATACCGTGATTGTCGGCAGCTTTGTCGGCACCAATACCGCCCTCGCTGCGGTCGGAGGTGCGACCGGACAGCTTGTGAATCTGTTTGTCGGCTTCTTCATCGGTCTCTCCTCGGGCTGCGGCGTCATCATCTCGCAATACTACGGCGCGCGCGACCGGAACGCGGTCTCAAAGAGTGTCCACACGGCTCTGGCCTTTTCGCTGGTTTCCGGCGTCGTGATCATGGGGCTCGGCCTCTCGCTGACCAAATTCTCGCTCCGCGCAATGTCTCTGCCGGATGAAATCATGCCGGAGGCCTCTGCCTATCTCCGCATCTACTTCCTCGGCATGATTCCGAATCTCTTTTACAACATGGGAGCGGCCGTGCTCAGAGCGATCGGCGACTCCAGACGCCCGCTCTACTTTCTGATTCTAAGCTGTCTCAGCAACATTGTGCTCGACCTGGTCTTCGTGGTCTGTCTCCATCTGGGCGTCGCGGGCGCTGCGCTCGCAACCATATTCTCGCAGGCGGCTTCTGCGATTATGGTCCTCTATGTCCTGCTCCACACGGACAGTGAAGTGCGCCTCAACCCGCGAGAACTCCGCATGGACTTCGGCTGGCTCAAAAAAATGATCTATGTCGGCCTCCCGGCCGGTCTGCAGAGCACCATGTACACCATTTCGAATATCATTGTGCAGGCGACCGTCAACAGCTTCGGCACCAACACCATTGCCGCTGTCACGGCCTATGGCAAGATGGACGTGCTGTTCTGGATGGTCATCAATGCCTTCGGCATTGCGATTACGACCTTCGTGGGGCAAAACTACGGCGCAGGACAGGTAAAACGCGCCTTTCAGGGCTTCCGCATCTCCTTCGCGCTCTCCGCATTCGCGACCCTCTTTCTCTCGGCCGTCATATGGTTCTTCGGCATGGACTTCCTGCACTTTTTCACGAAAGATCCCGATGTCCTCGCGATTTGCCGGCGTCTGATTCACTATGTGGTGCCTTTCTTTATCACCTACATTCCGATTGAGCTCTGTTCCGGCACGCTGCGCGGCATGGGCAACAGCTGGATACCCATGATTATGACCATGATAGGCGTCTGTGTGCTCCGCCTGTTCTGGATTTTCCTCGCCGTGCCGCTGCACCGCGATATTCTGACCCTGATGACGGCTTATCCAATCAGCTGGATTACGACCTCCGTCGCGCTGAGCCTCTACCTCTTCCTGACCAGACACCGCTATCACCCGAAAAATCTGGTGAAGCAGAACTAAAAGAATGCCACGGTTCGAAAAAATCCCCGGCAGCATCTTTTGGATACTGCCGGGGATTTTTTCTGTCCGCACGCAATCAGCGCTCCGAAAGCGAAAAGTCGTCGTAACTCGCGGCGACCGCTCTGCCGTTTTGAAACAGAATCATCACGACCTGGTTGGAGTAAATGTCCTCGCCGAACTGATAAACCATATTGGACATGTGCTTTTCGTTGTCAAAGGTCTTCGAGAAGGGCTCGCCGTAGACATCCGCAATCTGTTGTCTCGTCGCCCCCATCGGAATCCCGTAAAGAGTGAGTTCCGGATCCGGTTCGGAACTGCCGATCTCGATTCCCTTGATCGTACAGTCCTTGACCGGCAAATCCTCATCCTGATTGTTCCGCACATTGATTCGAATGTGTCCGAAAGAGCCCCGATACTGCACGCGGCAACTTCCGGTTGCCCCGGCCTTCACAATTTCATTCTCGCCGCTGAATACCGCGCCTTCTTTCTGCAGACCCTCAAACGAAGTCGGCACCGAGATGGTCTGCGCACCGGCGCGCACCATATGCCTGCCCTCCTGCTTGTGTTTTTCGATTTTCAGGTCTACGGTCACCGTCTTCGCGGCGGCCTCGCTCTCTGCCGCCTCGGCAGCCTCTGCCTTGATGTCCGGAATGCTGCTCTCCGCCTGAATGGTCAGTGTCTCGGCGGATGTCTGTGCCGCAGTGTTCTTTTGACGCCCGCAGCCGGTGAGCAGACTCACGCTTAAGATTCCGATTGTCACCGCGCCGCAAACCGCGCTCCGCTTACTGCCTTTCACCTTGTCTCCTCCTCTGTTGCCCCGGGTTCGCAACCGACCTGAACCGGCTCCGCCGTGAGATCTCGAAAACGGCAGGCACTGGCCGGCGCCTCGCTGCCTATTTCTTCCTCGGTGGAGGGCAGTGCTTTCGTTTTCCCGTCGAGACTTCCGCAGGCAGCCATCCAACAGCTGAAAAATCCGATTGTCAGGGCAAACACGAAGCCCCTGATTCGCCGTCTCATCCGCACACCTCCCCCGCTTTTTCTCCATTGTACCATGCCCCCAAGTTCCTGTCCCGCAATGACAAAAAGCGGCTCACACCGCTCTCGTGTGAACCGCTTTTGTGACAGGACTCCTGCTGCGCCCGACAGGACTTGAACCTGCACGGTCTCCCACTGGAACCTAAATCCAGCGCGTCTGCCAATTCCGCCACGGGCGCCGACTCTTGCTATTTTACGCAAGCTCTCCGAAACTGTCAATTGACCTTTGGGACAAGGCAGGTTTTATGTTATGATAGGAACAGCATAAGGGTGGCGTTGCCGCCGCAAAGACAGTTCGGAGGCTTGCTTGGATACTAAAAATTTGAAATATTTTGTCGGTGTCGCGCGTTACGGTTCCATCAATCAGGCTGCGAAAGCCATGTATATCTCCCAGCCTCAGCTCTCGCATATCATCAAGAGCATCGAAGAGGAAGTCGGCTTTGACCTCTTTCAGCGCACCAACCAGGGCGTGCGGCTCACCAGAAACGGCGAGAGTTTTCTCTCGCATTGTCAGGTGATTCTCGACGAGATGGACAGCCTGGACCGCTTCATCAACCAGACGCACCAGCAGGGAAGTCGTCTTGTGGTCTCGATGACCCGCTTCTCCCACACGGCGGTATGCTTTAACGAGGTTGCCTGCCGCCACCAGAACCAAGAAAGCCTGTTTCTCCGCCTCCGGGAGACCGATGCGATGGATGTCGTGGACGATGTGGCCAGCGGCTATTCGGAAATCGGGGTCTTACACTTCTCCGTCTCCGAGAGCGAGAGCATGCTCCGGAACTTTGAAAACAAGCGACTTCGCTTTCAGAGCATTGCCCGCTTTAAGCCCTATGTATTTCTCTCAATGGATCATGAGTTGCTCCGCGGCAAGGAAGTCCGTGAACTGGATATCCGCGACCTATTAAACTACGGCTTTGTGCGCTACATCGGGCAGTATGAAGACTTTTTTTACCACATTGCGACCGAGAACGGCATTGTGGATCTCAACGACTCCGCAAAAATCGCCTATGTCAACGATCGCATGGAGCAGATTAGGCTCCTTGCGCGCTCCAATTTTTACACGATAGGTATTCCGAAATATCCCGACGAGGGCATGCACTACAATGTCGTGAACATTCCGCTCCGCGCGACCAACGAGCATCTGCGCTTCGGCATTCTCACGAAAGAGAGTAAGCGTCTGACCGACATCGAGGACGAGTTTATCGCAGAACTCAAGTCGCGCTACGGTGCGCTCTCGGACGAGGCCGAGGCAGCTGCTCAGTGAGTCGTCCCGTTCGGATCTCCGTACCGTTCGCTTTCTGCCGCCCGGCACATTCTTTCGCCGCTTCGGGACATAAAAAGAGAGAAACCGCTTTCTGCTGCGGTTTCTCTCTTTTTATGTTTCCGTACTCTGCTCCGGCTTTTAGCGTTCCGTCTCGCTCCGCTGTATCTCCCCGGCCATCGGCGACTCCGGCAAGCGCTGCAAGGTCAGAATCGAGGCATACTTTCGCACGGCAGGTTTACCGTACGCCTGACACTTGCTCAGAGCCTTCTGCGCCAGCTCTCCATGCGGTAGCGGCTGTGCTCGCGCGCCTCTCGCACTTCGCGGAGGAGACGCGGCAGGTCCTCGTTAAAGGTACCCGCAAGCGCCAGATAGTTCGAGGCGTGGTTCGTGCGGAACACGGTCCCCGGCGAATCAATGTGCGTTAAGAAGAGTTCTGTCTCATCCATAATCTGATCCGGCTTTAAGAGCTCCATCTCGCCCCGCTGTATCTCCTTGGCCATCGGCGACTCCGGCGAGAGGTGCAGGGTCAGAATCGAGGCATACTCCGGATTCATTGCGTTGATGAGCTCTGCGGACTTCACGGCGTGTGCCTCCATGCCCGCACTGCCGCCGAGGCCGGAAATCAGCGTGACCGAGGTCTGAATGCCGCAGCGCTTTAACTTTTGACCTGCCGCAATGATTTCTGCCGCCGTCTCGCCTTTTTGAATATGCACGAGGACCTCATCGTCCCCCGACTCAGCGCCGAGGTAAATCATCACGAGACCGGCTTTCCGAAGCGCTACCAGCTCTTCCTCCGACTTTCTGAGCACATCCTTCGCCGTGCCGTAGGAGGTAATGCGCTCGGCATAGGGGAAATTTTTCTTCACATAATTCAAAAGTTCCAAAAGGAGCTCGGTTTTCACGACCAGCGCATCGCCGTCCGCAAAGAAGACGCGCTGCACATAGGGGCCGTAGGTATCCCGGCATTCGTCGAGATCCGCAAGAATCTCCTCTCGCTTTCGCACGCGGAACTGCTTGCCCGTGTACATGTGGCAAAAGGTGCACTTGTTGTGCGAGCATCCTATGGTTACCTGAATAATTAAACTGCGCGCCTCGCTCGGCGGGCGGTAGACATCACCTTCATATTGCATCTGCTTCCCTTACTCCTTCATCTCCGGACACATTTGTCTCAGTATAGCTGATTTGTGTCAAAAAGGCGAGTGTGGGAAGCAGCACTGACCCATTTTTCAAACTCCTGATCCGTGCACCGCACATAGTGTGTGCCCTCGACAAGATGGTTCGTCCCCTTATTGTAGTCGATGCCGGAAGTCTTATAGTCGTAAATTTCAGCAACCCTCTGTTTTTCCACAATCGGATTCGGCACAGGAATGGCAGACAGAAGACTTCTCGTGTATGGATGAATCGGGCGTGAGAAGATTTCATCCTTGGATCCGGTCTCCAACAAATGCCCGAGATGCAGAACACCGATTCGATCGGAGATATATTTAACCATCGCGAGATCGTGCGCGATGAAGAGATACGCCGTCCCCGTCTCCTCTTGAATATCCTTCATGAGATTTACAACCTGAGCCTGAATTGAGACATCCAGTGCAGAAATGCACTCGTCCGCAATAATGAGTTTCGGATTCATCATGAGCGCCCGCGCAATGCCGACGCGCTGCCTCTGTCCGCCGGAAAACTGATGCGGATAGCGCGAGTGGTGCTCTGGATCCAGACCGACTTTCCGGAGCATTTCCTTAATGCGCGCCTCCCTCTCTCCGGCATTTTGACAGCTGTGGTGGATGTCGAGCCCTTCGCCTATAATATCCCCTATCGTCTTTCTCGGATTCAACGACGCCATCGGATCCTGAAAGATCATCTGCATCTGCCTGCGGAGGTTTTTCTCGGTCTGACGACTCATTTTCCCGGAGATATCCATGCCGTTGAATTGAACCGTTCCGGCCGTCGGATGATAGAGGCGAATGACTGCTCTGCCGATTGTCGACTTTCCCGAACCGGATTCGCCGACCAGACTGTAAGTCTCGCCGGGCCAAATCTGAAAGCTGACATCGTCCACCGCTCTGACCGCATACGTTCTGCTGACCGGAAAATACTGCTTGAGTCCGTTCACTTCGAGAAGAGGCTCCGCATTATAATTCGCCACCATACTGTTCCGCCTCCTTCTTCATCCGCTCAATTTTTCGTTTTAGCTCTGTCGGCATCTCCACCCGCGGTGCCCTCGGATCGAGAAGCCAGGTCGCCGCACAGTGGCTGTCGGTAATTTGAAACATGGGCGGATCGAGTTTATCATCAATCGCGAGCGCATACACATTTCTCGGCGCAAACGCATCTCCCGCCTTCTCATGCAACAGATTCGGCGGAGAGCCGGGAATCGTACACAACCTGTCATCATCTGTGTCGAGATCCGGCATTGCGGAGAGCAGCCCCCATGTGTAAGGATGTCTCGGATCGTAGAAAATTTCGTTGCTCTTGCCCTTCTCGACAATTTTCCCGGCGTACATGACATTCACATAGTCAGCAACTTTTGCGACAACGCCCAAGTCGTGGGTGATGTAAACGACAGAGAGTCCTCTCTCTTTTTGAACTCTGCGGATCAGCTCTATAATCTTCGCCTGAATCGTGACGTCAAGTGCCGTCGTGGGCTCATCGCAAATCAGAAGATCGGGGTTACAGGCTAGCGCAATCGCAATGACAACCCGCTGCCGCATGCCGCCGGAGAGCTGATGCGGATATGCCTTCATGCACTTCTCGGCATTCTCAATTCCAACCTCATCCAACAGTTGAACAGCCTTCCGGTAGGCCTCCTTCTTCGGCGTACGATAGTGCCAGATCATTCCCTCCATAATCTGTCTGCCGATTTGCATTGTGGGATCCAGCGATGTCATCGGATCCTGGAAAACCATTGCAATCCGCTTGCCATTGATATGCCGTCGAATCCATTTCTTGTCTTTCGTGAGAATATCCACTTTCTCTGCCGTGCCATCGTCGTGACAATAGCGGAACTCTATGTTTCCGTGATTGATCACTGCATTTTTCGCGAGTATGCCCATTGCCGCGCGCATTGTGACAGACTTTCCGGATCCCGACTCGCCGACAATGGCGACCGTCTCCCCTCTGTAGAGATCAATGTTGACATCGCGGATTGCATGCACGGCACCCGCCGTCGTCTGAAATGTTATATCGAGATCGCGGATATCAAGTATTTTTTCTTCGCTCATGGACTTACCTCCCTCTTACATCTCCTTCAACTTCGGATCCAGCGCCTCGCGCAACCCATCGCCGACCAGATTGAAACTCAGCATCAAAAGTGCCATGACGGTGATCGGCGGAAGAATCTGGAACGAGTGCGTCGTAAAAGAGTTGAAGCCATCACTGATCAGAGAGCCCAAAGAACACTCCGGAACCGGAATTCCCAGTCCCACAAAAGAGAGAAAAGCCTCTGTGAAGATGGCCGTGGGAATGGAAAACATGACCTGTGTGATAATCGGACCAATGATATTGGGCAGAATTTCCTTGAAAATGATGAAGAAAGGACCTGCCCCGAGTGTCCGGGAGGCAAGTACAAATTCCTGTTCCTTTAATTTCAGCATCTCTGCCCGCGCAATGCGACTCATACCGATCCACTCTGTCAGCATCAGCGCAAAGATAATGGTCAACATCCCCGGCTTCAATATCAACAGAAGAAGCGTTACGATCACAAGCCGCGGAATTCCGTTTGAGATTTCCAGAATGCGCTGCATGATGATATCGACTTTGCCCCCAAAATATCCGGAGATCAAACCGTAACTCATGCCGATGAGCATATCAATCACTGCTGCCGCAATCGCAATCATCAGAGACACGCGTGCGCCGGACCAGGTTCTGGTCCAGAGGTCCCGCCCGAAATTATCCGACCCGAACCAGTAATAGACGTTATCAAGTTTTTTCTCCCGATAACTGTTTACTTTCTTAGATCCGCTTGTCGTCAAAATAGTCTCACTGCCATCCAGAATTCCAAACCGCTCGAGTCCGGGAACACGGGGTGCAAAGTTTTTCTGCGCAATGTTCTGCGCACTGTAAGAGTACGCATTCATTTTCGGGCCGACAGCCGCCAGTGCCACAATCAGAGCAATCAGAATCAGCCCGACCATTGCGCTCCTCTTCCGGACAAAGCGGATGAACGCCTCTTTCCAGAAACTCTGCGCAGCAAAATTTGAGTCAATTGCGATCTCTTTCGCATTGTTTTTTAAGCAAAAGTCCTTTGCTGTGGGGACATATGCCGCAGCATCCGCGTTCACTGCTGTTTCTCTCATCTCAGCCTCCCTCCTTTGCCAGCCTGATTCTCGGATCAATAATACCGTAGAGAATATCGACAGCGAGCATAATTGCGATGTACATCGCAGAGTAGATAAAGCTCAGAGAAATTACGACATTGTAGTCATTGCTCTGGATCGCATTGACAAGCAGTGAACCGACGCCGGGAATTGCAAAAATTTTCTCTACGACGAGGGAACCGGTCATCAAATCGACAATCAGAGGCGCCAGAACTGTGATGATGGGAATCAGGGCGTTGCGAAGTGCATGGCGGAACAGCAGAGCTCTTCCGGACAACCCTTTCGATTCTGCGAGAAGCATATATTCGCTGCCGAGAACTTCTATCATCTCTGATCGTGTGAATCGCGCAATCGAAGCCAATGTAAACATTGAAAGCGCGATGCTTGGCAACACACTTGCGTTCAGCGCTGCCTGCGTGCTGTACAGCATTGGAAACCAGTGAAGCTTAAACCCAAACTGAAAACTGAGCGCCAGTGCAAACACATAAGAAGGAACTGAGACGCCAATGACCGAAATGACAGTCGCAAGAGAATCCCAGATGGTATCTCTGTTCAGCGCTGCAACCAATCCGAGCAGCAGACCAACCAGCGCCCCGATTGCGACTGCCATGCCGCCGATTCCAATCGAAATGGGAAGACGCTGTGCAATCAGCTGCGCAATCGGCGTATTTTTGGAGATGTTATAGCTGACGCCAAAGTCCCCGCGGAGCATATTGAATACGTACCTGAAAAATTGAAGGACAACGGGCTGATCCAAGCCATACTTCGCATATAACAGAGCTCTCTGTTCAGCATTCAGCTTTTCATCATTGAAGGGTGAACCTGGCATGAGCTGCATCAAAATGAACAGAACCAGCAGAATGACCAACAGCGTGAAAACAGCAGTCAGAACCCGTTTGAGAACATATTTTTTCAATGTAATTGCCTGCTTTCAGAAATTGAAAAAGAGGCCGCGCCACATACATGACGCGGCCTCTTCGCACTGTGAGGATTAATTAGATTTTACAGTGTCTTTGTAAACACGGTTCAGAGCGACCGGATGATAGTCGATACCTGTTACTTTGGAAGAAATCATCTGTGCATTGGACTGTGTGTACAGCGGAAAAATAACCGCATTGTCCATGACAATCTTCTCCCCATCCAGCAGTTTTGCCCAGCGACCTGCTGCGTCCATTGCCAGATCGCCTGTTGTGCATGCCGCCAGTATCGCATCATAGTCTGCATTGCTCCACTCGCCGTAGTTATTGGAATTACCCGTGCCCCACATGCCAAGGTAGGTCATCGGATCCGCGTAGTCAGGCCCCCATCTTGTGAGTCCCACTTCAAAGTTGCCGTCCTGCATATCCTGAACTCTCTGCTTCTTTGGTTCCACAACAAGGTTGACTGTGAGCCCCGGAAGGGTGGTCTCCCACTGTTCCTTCAAAACCTGTGCAACTTTCTGCGGCGCATCGTCAGCGTCCACTATCATATTGAGGCTGATGCTGCTGACGCCGAGCTCTGCAAGCCCCTTCTTCCAATAGTCCGCAGCTGCAGCTGCGTCAAACCTGCAGACATTCTCAAACTTCTTCTGGTCTCCGGCAAAGTCAGAGCCATCTGGTCCTGTCGCGAAGTCGATTGGAACCGCTGTGTAAGTCGGAATAGAACCGTCTTTCAAAACATCGGTCGTAATACTCTCGCGATTGATTGCCATGGTCATTGCGAGACGAACATTCAGATTGCTGAGCTCCTTGGCCTTGCTGATATTCGGCACCACATACCAGAGATAGCCCGCCGCAATCGCATGGAACGTTGGGTCGTCCTTCACCTGATCAACCTGCTCGCCGTTCACAAGCGTAGTGTCAACAGCGCCTGTCTGATAACTCATCAGCGCCTGCTGCGAATCCTGAATTACTTGGTAGTTGATGCCGGTGAGTTTAACCCGTTCGACATCATAGTAATTCGGATTCTTTTTGAGATGCAAGGTTGTCGCCGCAGGCTCATAGCTGTCCAGAATAAACGCTCCGTTCGACAGCGTTGTCTCCGGACTCGTGGCAAAAGTATCGCCGCAGGACTCGAAAAACTTCTGGTTGACCGGATAAAATGTCGGGAAATACATAAGTCCCAGGAAATAGGGAACTTGAACATTCAGTTCCACTTTCAGAGTTTTGTCATCCACCGCTGTCACACCGAGTTCGCTCTTGTCCTTTTTTCCGGCAATGATATCCGCTGCATTTTTAATCTGCCCGACATCGCTGAGCATATACGCATACTCTGATGCGACCTTCGGATCGACAGCTCTCTGCCAAGCAAAGACAAAATCCTGCGCCGTAACCGGATCTCCGTTGCTCCACTTTGCATCATCTCTGATTTTGAACGTATAGCTCAGTCCATCTTCAGAAATTTGCGTATCGGCTGCGAGCGCCGGAACTGCCTCTCCGTTTTTATCCATCTGATAGAGACCATCGGTATAATCCGCGATTACCTCAAACGATGTTCCATCGACTGCTTGCTGTGGGTCCAGCGCCTCCACAGGCGTCTCCAACATGACATTCAGGTCGGATGTCCCGGAAGCCGCGCTCCCGTTTGCTACAGCCGTTGTCCCCCCTTCGGATGCAGCCTTGTCTTTGGAGGAAGCACCACAGGCAGCCAGACCAATCGTCATGGCAGAGACCAGCAGCAATGAAACAGCTTGTTTCCATTGTTTCCTCATCACTCATTCCCTCCTTCTGTTTTGTTTGAGATGTCTGTGTGGAATATATATTCTGATATATCTATTCTTCGCCCTGTCGCTTCACCGCTTTACCTTGGTAAACATCTCTTGCCAGATAACTTATCACTTTTCTTTATTCTCGTCAATGCATTTTTATGCAATTCACTTCACCGGAAAAAATCAGAACAAAAAAAGAGTGCTCTGCTTTCGCAGAACACTCTTCTCTTGAGAGCGATAGACGGGACTCGAACCCGCGGTCTCGACCTTGGCAAGGTCGCGCGT